>Ga0307406_10000443_pt1 | contig 24161 bp, 28 predicted proteins | sample 322Cmetagenome_3_FD_203706 | JGI IMG/M metagenome (GOLD analysis project Ga0307406, IMG submission 203706) | Maize rhizosphere microbial communities from greenhouse at UC Davis, California, United States - 322HYB-C-2 | ecosystem: Host-associated > Plants > Roots > Rhizosphere > Soil | place...
CAGCCCAAGGAACCTCTCATGCCTTCATCCCGCAACCCGGAAATCATCGCCTTCATCGACCTGCTCGCGGAAACCGGAAGCCACTATCGAATGGACGAAATGGAGGCGCTCTACACCGAGGACCTCGGCTTCCTGGTACTGACGCCCCAAGGAGAGGTCGCCCGCTTCTCGAAGTCCGAAATGATGGCCGAATTCAGAAGCCGCCGCGACGCTGGCGAGAAGCCGCTGTCGACGGAAAAGCGCATCCTGCACATCGAGGAGCAGGGCGACGAAGCGACTGCCATTCTCTTTCGGCGCATGAGCCAGAACGCCGACCCGGCGCTCTATGAGCTGCGGCTTCGGCGAACGGACGGCAAGTGGCTGGTCGCCGGCGAAACCGTGCTGCCGTGGCCCGACCTGGCCAACGCAAAGGGGTTCCTCCCTCCGCGCACGGTGGCCCAGGCCTGACGGCCAGGCGCGGCCTCTCAGGCCAGCGCCATGCCGCCGTCGACCTTCAGGTTGACGCCCGTGACGAACACGCTGTCGTCGCTCGCCAGGAACAGCGCCGCTTGCGCCAGCTCGTTCGGCTGGCCCAGGCGGCCGAGCGGGATCGCGGCCGCCATGCTCCTGTCGAATTCGGGCCGCGCGGATTCGGTGATGCCCAACTTTGCCAGGATCGGTGTGTCGACCGGTCCGGGGCTCAGCACATTGACCCGGATGCGGCGGTCCTTGAGTTCGAGCGCCCAGTTGCGCGCGAAGGCCTCGATGGCGGCCTTGCTGCCTGCGTAGACCGCGTGGTTGTCCATCACCTTGCCGCCGGCGATCGAACTCGTGAGGATGATCGATCCGCCATCGCGCATGAACGCCAGCGCCTTGGTGACGCCGAAGAACACCGCGCGCGTGTTGGTCGCGAACTGCACGTCGTAGTTGTCCACGGTGACGGCAGAGGACGGCTCGAGAATGGCCGTTCCCGCATTCGCCACATAGATGTCGATCGCGCCGAACCGCGCTTTCACCGCAGCGAGCAGGCGGTCGTGCATCGCCAGGTCGGCCACGTCGCCGACGAAGCCCATCGCGTCCGGACCGATGCTCGCCAACGCCGCATCCACGGCGTCCTGGCGGCGTCCCACGATGACGACACGAGCGCCTTCCGCCGCGAAAGCCTGGGCGCAGGCCAGGCCGATGCCGCTGTTGCCGCCGGTGATCACGGCCACTTTGCCGGAGAGTTTTTGCATGATGCCTTTCCTTGTTCAACGAAGAGAGAAGTCTTCAATCTAGGTTGTCCACCGGCACTTCGGTAGTGGGCAAGAATGAAAACACTTGTGCCCCGGAGTCTTCAATGAATGTTCTCGACCATGCGCCCGGATTGGTGGCTTTTGCCAGTGCCGTGGAGGCCGGCTCGTTCAGTGCAGCCGCGCGGACGCTGGGCACGTCGCCGTCGGCGGTTTCCAAAAGTGTGGCGCGGCTGGAGCAACGCTTCGGCGTGCGGCTGTTCCAGCGTTCGACGCGGGTGCTGTCACTCACGCAGGAAGGTGCCGCGTACTACGAACGGATCGCGCCGCTGTTGCGCGCGCTCGACGAGGCCAGTGACGCGATGCAGCCCGCCGGCATCGCGCAGGGCGTGCTGCGCATCACGGCGCCCGGGGACCTCGGGCGCATCCTCCTGGAGCCGGTGGTCGGCAAGTTCCTGCCGGGGCATCCTGAGCTGAAGCTGGAGATGAGCCTTGCCGACCGCCACGTCGACCTGATCCGCGAAGGCTACGACATCGCCATTCGCGCGGGGCAGGTGGCCGACTCCGACCTCACTGCGCGGCGCCTCGCCGACATGCCGCTCGTGCTGGTGGCATCGCCCGGGTACCTGGCGCGCCGCGGCACGCCCGATTCGATCGATGCCCTGCACAGCCACGCGCACGTGCGCTACATGCTGGGCGGCAAGGCGTTTCCGATCCGCTTTGCCGATGGCACCGTGCTGCATCCCGGCGGCGTGTTCGATACGGACAACAGCGTCGCACTGCGCATCGCGGCGCTCGGCGATCTGGGCATCGTGCAGATCCTGCGCCTGTTCGTACAGGACGACATCGACACCGGCCGGCTGGTGCCCGTGCTGCCGTCGCAGCCGTTGCCGCTCGTGGCCATTTCGGCCCTGCATGCCTTCGGACGCCAGGCGCCGGCGCGTGCGCGGCTCTTCATCGAGTTCCTCGCGGCGGAGCTCCAGCGGCTGTCCCGAGGCGCGAACCCCGGGAAGCCTTAGAGGCCCAGCGCCTTCGCCACGCCCGCCCCGTAGGCCGGATCGGCCTTGGCGCAGTTGTCGATGTGGCGCTGCTTGATGAAGGCCGGCGCATCGCCCATGGCGCGCGCGGTGTTGTCGAACAGCACCTGCTGCTGCGCGGGCGTCATCAGCCGGAACAGGTCCCCGGGCTGCTGGTAGTAGTCGGCATCGTCCTCGCGGAAGTTCCAGAAGTCCGCGTCGCCGCGCAGCTTCAGCGGCGGCTCGCGGTAGCCGGCCTGCTCCTGCCACTGGCCGAAGCTGTTGGGCTCGTAGTGCAGTGTGCCGCCGTAGTTGCCGTCCACCCGCATCGCACCGTCGCGGTGGTTGCTGTGCACCGGGCAGCGCGCGGCGTTCACCGGGATCTGGTGGTGGTTCACGCCCAGGCGGTAGCGCTGCGCATCCGAATACGCGAACAGGCGCGCCTGCAGCATCTTGTCGGGCGACACGCCGATGCCCGGCACCAGGTTGTTGGGCGCGAACGCGCTCTGCTCCACGTCGGCGAAGAAGTTGCCGGGGTTGCGGTCGAGCTCCATCACGCCCACCTCGATCAGCGGGTAGTCCTTCTTCGGCCAGACCTTGGTCAGGTCGAAGGGGTGGTAGGGCACCTTCTCTGCATCAGCCTCGGGCATCACCTGCACATACAGCGTCCACTTGGGGAAGTCGCCGCGCTCGATCGCCTCGAACAGGTCGCGCTGGTGGCTCTCGCGGTCCGCGCCCACGAGGGCCGCGGCTTCGGCATCGGTGAGGTTCCGGATGCCCTGCTGCGTCCTGAAGTGGAACTTGACCCAGAAGCGCTCGTCCTGCGCATTGACGAAGCTGTAGGTGTGCGAGCCGAAGCCGTGCATGTGGCGGTAGCTGGCCGGAATGCCGCGGTCGCTCATCACGATGGTGACCTGGTGCAGCGCCTCGGGCAGCAGCGACCAGAAGTCCCAGTTGTGGGTGGCGCTGCGCAGGTTGGTGCGGGGGTCGCGCTTCACGGCCTTGTTCAGGTCGGGGAACTTGCGCGGATCGCGCACGAAGAAGACCGGGGTGTTGTTGCCCACCAGGTCCCAGTTGCCTTCCTCGGTGTAGAACTTGAGCGCGAAGCCGCGGATGTCGCGTTCGGCGTCGGCCGCGCCGCGCTCGCCGGCCACCGTGGTGAAGCGGGCGAACATCTCGGTCTTCTTGCCCACGGCGCTGAAGAGCTTGGCGCGCGTGAACCTCGTGATGTCGTGCGTGACGGTAAAGGTGCCGAAGGCGCCGGAGCCCTTGGCGTGCATGCGGCGCTCGGGAATGATCTCGCGGTTCAGGTTGGCGAGCTTCTCGATCAGCCACACGTCCTGCATCAGCAGCGGGCCGCGCGGGCCGGCGGTGAGGCTGTTCTGGTTGTCGACCACGGGGGCGCCGAAGGCGGTGGTCAGCGGGGTCTTGCGCGGGGTGTCGGGCGAATCGCTCATGGAGGGCTTTCTCAACGCGGGGAAGGGAGCGCCGCCGGGGGGTGGCGCTGGTGTTGGAGTTCTAGGTCGCCAGTGCAACGATGCTGGTGATGCCGTTGCGGGCCATCTTCGCGTACGGGCAGAATCTTTCCGTACTGCGAACCAGTTCTTCGGCCACGCTTTTCTCGACGTCGGGCAGATGGATCCGGACATCGGCGGTGAGCATGAAGAGCCCATCGACGGGATCGCGCCCGAAAGCGACGGACACCTGCACGGTGGCGTCGTGAACCGGAATCTTCTTCTTCGCCGCCAGCAGGTTCAACGCGCCATGGAAGCACGCGGCATAGGCCGCCGCGAACAGCTGCTCCGGGTTGGTGCCGCCACCGCCACCGCCGAGGGCGGCAGGAAGCCGCAGCTGCACATTCAGGTTGCCATCGTCGGAGCGCGCCACGCCCGAGGCCCGTCCGTGTTCGGCTTCGCCGCCGCTCACGGTGACGACCGTCGAATAGATCGGTTCGAATTCCTGCCCCTTGTACTTGTCGAGAAGCGTCACGGGAGGCGGCTGCAGCGGGCTGGGTTGCGCGGCTTCTGCCGCGGAAACGGGGACTGTATCTTTCGACGTGGGCATTCCGGGCTTCTGTTCAATGGTGTTGCGCAAGAGTGCGCTCAGGCGGCTGGGGCTTCGAGTTCGAAAGCCGCACTGATGATAAGACCGAGCTCGTCGCCGATCATCGGGAGCGCGGCGGTCACGCCAAAGTCGCTGCGGCGGATGCGTCCCCGGATGTCGAAGCCGATTGTGTAGATCTGCTTTGCCGGGTTCATGCCGGCGCCGACGAAGCTCGCGTCGAATGTGACCTTGCGCGTCACGCCATGCAGGGCGAGCGCGCCGCTCACCTGGAACGAATTCGCGGCCAGGGAAAGAGGCGCGGCGAAGTCGAAGGCGATCAACGGAAACCGTTCGCCGTCCAGCCAGTCGCGGCTCCTGAGCTCGTCGTCCAGGATCCGGCTCGTGGTCCTCACGTTGGCGACCGGTACAGAGACGGCGAGCCGCGTGTCGCTGCTGCTTGCCGACAACGGAATGTCGAGCGTGCCGGCAGGGCCCGTGAACTCGCCGAAATAGGTCGAGATGCCGAAGTGCGACACGCTGAACAGCACGTGCGAGTGCGCGGGATCGACGACGTAGCGCCCACGGCTGACGTCGGCCAGGTTCGTCGAGGCGAGTGTGGAGAGCTCGGAGCTGTCGGGCATGGGGCACCAGGGTGGGCAGAGGAGGGTCTTGAGGCAAGAACCCTCGGCCGCATCCTGATGCGGCCGAGGGCGGACTTCGTCTCAGCGTGCCGGCTTGGGCAGCGCGAACCAGGCTTCGAAGCCGAGGGCGCCGATGCGCGGGTTGGCGCCGGGTACCAGCGTTTCGTCCTTCAGCTCCGCGCCGAAGTAGCGCGCGTGCACGTCCTGGACGACCTTGCGCGGATCGTTGGTCTTGGCGAGGAAACGCTGCACGAGATCGGACAAGCGCACGCGCTCGGGGCCGGCGATCTCGACCACGCCGTTCACCGGGTTGCCCAGGGTGTAGTCCGCCACGGCGGCCGCGACGTCGTCCGAGGCAATCGGCTGTACGAAGGCTGGCGAGAGGCGCACGGTGTCGCCGTCGGTGCCCGATTGCGCTATGCCGCCGAGGAACTCGAAGAACTGCGTCGAATGGACGATGGTGTAGGGAATCTTCGATTCGCGGATCAGCTTTTCCTGCGCGATCTTGCCGCGGAAGTAGCCGCTCTCGGAGAGGCGGTCCGTGCCGACCACCGACAGCGCGACGTGGTGCTTCACGCCGGCCACGGCTTCCGCGGCCAGCAGGTTGCGCCCCGAGGTCTCGAAGAACTCGAGCACGGCCTTGTCCTCGAACGAGGGCGAGTTCGCCACGTCCAGCACCACCTGCGCGCCCTGGAGGGCTTCGGCCAGGCCTTCGCCGGTGATGGTGTTGACGCCCGATGCGGGCGATGCGGCAACGACCTCATGGCCGGCCTCGCGCAGCTTGCTGACGACCTTCGAGCCGATGAGGCCCGAGCCGCCGATGACAACGATCTTCATGATGATTTCCTTGTAGCCCGCAAGGGGGCGGGTGGATGACGAGGGTGATGTCTGGCGGCGCCGATCAGGCGAGCTTTGCCTTGTCCAGGCCGAAGACCTTGTCGGAGGCGCCCGGCACGCTCTTGAAGCCGATGTTCAGGCGGCTCCATGCGTTGGTGGACATGATGAGGAAGGTCAGGTCGGAGATTTCCTTTTCCGACAGCTGCGTGCGCACGCGCTCGTAGATGTCGTCGGGCACGCCTTGCTCGGGCAGCTTGGTCAGCACTTCGGTCCAGGCCAATGCGGCGCGCTCGCGCGGGATGAACAGCGTCGACTCGCGCCATGCGGCCAGGTGGTACAGGCGCAGCTCGCGCTCGCCCTGGATCCTGGCCTGCTTGACGTGCATGTCCAGGCAGAACGCGCAGCCGTTGAGCTGCGCCGTGCGGATCGACACGAGGTTGCGGATCGGCTCTTCGATCGCGCCTTCCTTGATGGCGTTGAGGAACTCGACGAACTTCTTGAAGAGTTCGGGCGATTGCTCGACGTAGTTGACGCGTTGGGTCATGACTAACTCCTGGAATGGGTGGCGGATGCCTGGACTCAGAGCGGCTGAGTCGCCCGTTTGGCGAAGATCGCGCAGACAGGACATAGCGTAGGTTTGGGAGGCCGCCGCCGGTAGCCATGCACGAGGCTTCACGGTGTTGCCCGCCACGCAACAATCCGGCCGAGGGCTCGGCATGTTTCCGAAATGGCACCAGTCGAAAAGTGAAAACCGGCGAGGCAGCACCCTAGAATTTTTTGGACGCTCGCAGCAATGCGAGGTCCCCCATCCACTTTCTGGAAAGCCAATCCAATGTTCAAGCACATCACCGTCATGACCGCTGCCTTCCTGGCAGCGACGAGCGTCCTCGCGCAGTCGTCGGAGCGCCAGGCCATCACCGAAAGCAAGCCTCAGGTGCGAGCGCAGGCCAAGGTGGCGTCGAAATCGCAGGGCAAGGTCGCCACGGCCCCGGGCGACACGGTCAAGACTGCCGAAGGCGGCTCGATCGGAACAGATGTGGCCGCCGTTGCCGGCGAAAAGCGCCACCAGACGCGCGATGCGCGCAAGCCGAATCGCCGCAAGCCCGTTCCCGGTGGCACGCCCGACTGAGCAGCGAACTCCCGAGTTCCATCGCAGGAAGCCCGCCAGCGCTTGGCGGGCTTCGTCGCATGGAGCTCCTGCAGGCGTCAGCTGCCGCCGGGCGTCGCAGGCGCACGGCCATGGACCAGGCCTTCGATCACGCGCAGCACATCGGCCGGCTCCGCGCGCTTCCGGATGTCCTCCTCGATGTGGGCGAAGCGAATGCGGCCTTCCTCGTCGATCACATAGGTCGCGGGAACCGGCAATACCCAGAGGCCGTTGCCATTCAGCACCGGAATGTCGGTGCCCACCGAACCGTAGAAGCTGACGAGCTCGGGCGGAAGCGTGAAGGCCAGTTCGAAGCCGTTGGCGGCTTCGAGGTTGGAATCGCTGAGCACGGTGAACATGAATTGGTTGTCCGCCGCCGTACGCATCGAATGGTCCGGCGTCTGCGGCGAGATTGCCAGGAGCGTTGCACCGAGCCGTGCGAGCTCATCCGCCCGCTGCTGCCAGGCACGCAGCTGGAGGTTGCAGTAGCCGCACCAGCCGCCGCGGAAGAAGACCAGCACGAGCGGTCCCTTGCGCCAGACGTCCGACAGCCGAACCGGCCGACCGGCACCGTCCGGCAATGTGGCGTCAGGCGCCAGGTCGCCGGCGCGCTTGGCACGGGCGGCGATGCCCGTGGCGTCGAACACCGCATCGGCGGCGTTGTCAGACGAGCTTCTGGTCGACATAGCACCATCGCCAGGATTCGCCGGGCTCTGCGGACTGCGCGACCGCGTGGCCGGTCTCGTGGAAATGGCCGGTCGCGTGCTTGCCCTGCGAAGAGTCGCAACATCCGACGTGGCCGCAGCTGAGGCACATGCGCAGGTGAACCCAGCGGCCACCGGAACGCAGACACTCCTCGCATCCGGTGGTGGCCGGCGTGACCGGGCGGACCTGCTCCAGATGAGGGCAGCCGGCGGTCATACGCACACCTTCGCGCGCAAAAGGGTGAGGGGGGTGGAATTTTTCATGGCGTTTGCAGGTTGCATCTACAGGCTGAGCCGGATCGCGCCGTTGCTGACATAGCGCGAGAAGTTCTGGAACGGAATGGCCGCCTGCCCGCGGTAGTTCTCGTCCTGCCAGCTGAAGACCGTGTCCATCCGCGAGACCTCGACCTCCACAAGACCGCGGCGCACTTCGAGCGTGGCGCCGTCGCCTTCGCTGTACTCCACCATCCCGACCACTTCCGCGTTCAGCGTGGTGGCCAGGTTGTCGCGGATCCGTTCGTTCAGGCGCATCAACTGATCGGGGGCGCTGTGCGCGCGTCCGGTGCGCGGCGCCAGGCCTTCCTCCATCACGAGCGCCGCATGCACGCCTTCATCGGCATGCATCCGGCGAACGAAGGCCGCCAGGTTTCCGAAGCCGTGCAGGCCGACCTTCGTGCCGATGGCCCAGCGCAGCATCACGAAGTGGTAGGCGTCCGCGATGGAGCGCTGCCCCGTGAGCCATTCGCGCCCCGCGAGTTGTGCATCGAGCCGCCCGAGGTACTCGCGCACGTGGCCGCGCGCCGTGGCGGCCAGCTGCGCCGCCAGGCCATCATCCGGCAGGTAGCGCTCGGGAAAGAAGATCGGCCTGAACGCCTTGTGCACGTCGGAGTTCAGGAATCCGAGCCAGCGCATGACCTCCGCCCGCGAGCGCGGCGAGCCATCGCCCGCGAGCTGAAGATGCGGATGCAGGTCCGCCAGGTAGCCGAGGATGGCGACGTTCTCGGTCAGCGTGAAGTCGCCATGCACGAGCAGCGGCACCATGCCTGTCGGGTTGAGCGCCAGGTACTCCGGCGTCTTGATGCTGTGGCGGTCCATGCGGACCGTCTCGTATGGCTGGCCGCACCACTCGAGCACGATGTGGTCGGCCAGCGCGCTGGCACCGGGCATGTAGAAGAGTTTCATGGCATGTGGGTCCTGTGTACTTGCGCCGGCCTCCTGCTGAAGGAAGCAAGCAGGGGATGCCTTCCACCCGCCGCGTCGCCGTGTTGCTGGTCGGATTTACGCGGGGACACCGCGCCGACGTGAGTCTGTCCCGTGCACGAACGGGTGGAAAGTGCACGCCTCGTTACAGCCGCCTCGGCGATCTGACACCCGTCATCTTCGTTGCGGCGGGTGGAATGCAACCGGTGGGTTATTTCACTGGAATGAAGAACTCGGCACCCTTGTTCTTCACGAGCATGACCACGAACTTCGCGGGCTTCGTCTTGCTCGCGTTGCGCCCGACGGTGTGGATGTCGTCGGGGCCTTCGTAGAAGGTGTCGCCGGCTTTCAGCGTCACTTCCTTGCCGCCCTTCACGCCCATCACGATCGAGCCTTCGAGCACGTACACGTAGCTGTGGGCGTCGTGGCGATGCACCGGATCGGCGGCGCCCGGCGGGTAGTCCACCGTGATCATCAGCACTTCCTTGCCGGGGATGTCCTTCATCTCCTGCGTCATCAGCGGCGTCACCTTGGCGTCCTGGGGTGCACCGTGCGATGCAGCGTGTTGTGCCATCGCCGCAGCTGCGGCGAACAGCAGGGTCAGCCTGAGGCTTCTTGCGAACTTGTCCATGGTCTTGCCTTTGTTGATGCGATGAATGAATCGTAGGATCGGGTGCCGGGGCGCGGTAGGCCTGTGCGGTGGATCACGGTGTTGCTTGTGAGGCACCAATCGCGCGTTCGCTGTGCGGCCCGTGCTCATGCCGGCGGCTCGCCTTCCACGGGATCGAAGCGCGCGCCCCCTTCGAGCGTTCGGTGAACCGGGCATCGCTGCGCCATGTCGAGCAGCTGTGCGCGTTGCGCCTGCGTGACGGTGCCCTCGATCGACACGCGCCGGCTGAAGACGTCGGGCGGGGAAAGCGCCTTGTCCTTGCGGTGGCTCACGGCGGTGCGGATGCGCGTTACCGGCCAGCCCTTGCTGTCGGCATAGTGGCGCAGCGTCATGGTCGTGCAGGCGGCGAGCGCGGATGACAGCAGGTTGTAGGGCGTCGGTCCCGAGCCGAGCCCGCCCACCGTCGCGGGTTCGTCCGCGAGCCAGCGCGAGCCGCCCGAACGCAGCGCGAGCTGGAATTTGCCCAGCCCCGTTTCCTCCGCCTCGGCATCCGCCGCGACCGGATGGCCGGCGGATGGCTCGGGCAGGTAGGGGGCGGCCCAGGTCGCGATCAGGCGTGCGACCTGCTCGGCGTCTTCGCGCTGCGACAGCAGGTGGTCCGCATCATCGAGCGAGATGAAACTCTTGGGATGCCTTGCCGCCAGAAAGATGCGCGTGGCGTTCTCGATGTCGACCGTCCGGTCCCGGGGCGCATGGAGCAGCAGCAGCGGCCGGCGCAAGGCCGCAATGCGTGCGCCCGGGTCGTGCATGCGCAGGTCGTCCACGAAGACCTTGCCGACCGCCATGGGCCGGCCGATCACCTGGACCAGCGCCTGCCCCTCGGTTTCGAGCCGCGCAAGACCCGCGGGGTCCAGCAGATGCAGCACCTGCGCCACGTCGAACGGCGCGGCAATGGTCGCGATGGCGTGCGCGCCCGCTATGCGGCCCGCCGCGGCAAGCATGGCCGCGCCGCCGAGGCTGTGACCGATGAGCAGGCGCGGCGGCATGCCGGCCGCCTCCATGGCGCTGGCGGCCGACACGAGGTCCTGCACGTTCAGCGAGAAGCTCGCGTCGGCGAAGCTGCCCTCGCTGTCGCCCAGCCCGGTGAAGTCGAAGCGCAGCACCCCAATGCCCACGCTGGCCAGCGCCCGCGCGATGCGCACGGCCGCAAGGTTGTTCTTGCCGCAGGTGAAGCAGTGCGCGAACAGGGCCCAACCCCGCTGGATGCCCTCCGGCATTTCGAGGCTGCCGGACAGGCGTTGTCCGTTCTGGTTGAGGAATTCGAAGGGGCGAGTGGGCACGGGGCGCGTTCCTGTGTCTAAAGCAGATGCGTGCGGACAGGGATGCCTGCCTTGAGCGTCAGGGTCACCGGGGTTCGCTCGGCGATCTCAGCCAGGCGCGCCTTCTGGGCGTCGTCCAGGCCGAAGATGCGCAGCGATCTCTCGATCACCGTCGCGTTGTCCTCCCGGGAAAGGTGCAGGTCGACCTGCACCGATTCGAGCGGCCAGTTCTTCAGGTCCGCATACATGCGCAGCGTGATGGCGGTGCATGCCCCCAGGCCGGCAATCAGCAGCTCGTAGGGCGTGGCCCCAGCCCCCTCGCCACCAAGGACGGAGGGCTCGTCCGAGACGAGCGTGTGGCCGCTGCCGAGATCGATCTGCGTGCGGTAGTGGTCGCCTCCGATGCGCGCGCTGCCTTGGGCCAAGGTCGAACCTCTTTCTTGCGCGGCGGGGCTCAGCGCGCCAGGCGTGCCGCGAGCCGCGCCACGTGCTCGCCCTGGAAGCGGGCGATCGACAGCTCGTTGTCCGAGGGCGTGCGCTTGCCGTCGGAGCCGGCCAGCGTGGCGGCGCCGTAGGGCGAGCCGCCGGTGATCTCGGCCATATTCGTCAGGCCCGCGCACGAGTACGGCACGCCCGCGATCAGCATGCCGTGATGCAGCAGCGTCGAATGGAACGACACAAGGGTGGTTTCCTGCCCGCCGTGCTGCGTGCCCGTCGAGGTGAAGGCGCTGCCGATCTTGTTGATGAGCGCGCCCGCGGCCCACAGGCCGCCGGTCTGGTCGAGGAAGGTGCGCATCTGCCCGGCCATGTTGCCGAAGCGCGTGGGAGTGCCGAAGATGATCGCGTCGTAGTCCGGCAGCTCCGCCACCGTGGCAATGGGCGCCGCTTGATCGGCCTTGCCGCCGGCCTGGCGGAACGCGTCGGGCGGCATGGTCTCGGGCACGCGCTTGAGGGCCACTTCGCAGCCTTCGACCGACCGCGCGCCTTCGGCGACCGCGCGGGCCATCGTTTCGAGATGGCCGTACATGCTGTAGTAGAGAACGAGAACTTTGCTCATGGTGATGGTCCAGGGTTGAGGGAAAAAATGCAGGGTGCAGGGATCGGCAGGCGTGCTCAGGCCTCGAGTGCGGTCGAGTCGCGCCAGCACAGCGCCGAGAGAACGGCGCCGTCGCCGTCGATCTCGAACTCGTCGGGCAGCGGCCCGTCGATGCGTTCCAGTTGCACGGCGCCGGTCAGCCGCTCGCGCAGGTCGCGCGCCCATCGGCTGCCGTGTGCCATCCAGGCCGGGCTGATCTCGTCGCCGTCCGGCGAGGGTTCCAGCATCACGATGACGCGCAGCATGGGCACGTCCGTCGCTCGGATGGCCCACAGGCGCCGCACGGCGGGTTGTTCGGCGTACCAGCGAGCGAGCGCAGCCGACGTGGCGCAGCCCGGTTCGGGGGCTTCGAGAGGAGATTCCAGCGAAAGTCTCATGGCGTGCCCCCGGTTATTGCGACACGCCGCTCTCGGCACCCAGCGCGGCCTGCACGCCGGCGTCGCCGTCCATCATCCGGACGAAGCGCGCGAGGTTGTCCAGGCCTTGCATGTCGACCTTCTTGGCCGCCGACCAGCGCGAGAGCACGAACAGGTACGGGTCCGCGATGGAGCGCTCGCCGGTCAGCCAGTCGCGTCCATCGAGTTGATCGTCCAGGCGTGCAAGGTATTCGCGCACATGGCCGCGCGCGTTGTCGGCAAGGACGGGCGCCATCGATGCGTCTTTCAGGAAGCGCTGCGGCGTGAAGATCGGCTTGAACGCCTTGTGCACATCCGAGTTGAGAAAGCCCAGCCAGCGCATGACCTCGGCGCGGGCGCGCGGCGAGCCGTCGCCCAGCAGGCGCGCTTCGGGGTACAGGTCGGCCAGGTAGCCGAGGATGGCGACGTTCTCGGTCAGCGTGAGGTCGCCGTGTGCCAGCAGCGGCACCGTGCCGCCCGCGTTGATGGCAAGGTAGCCGGGCGACTTGATGCTTTCCAGGCTCATGCGCACCGGCTCGTGGTCTGCACCGATCCACTGGAGGACGATCAGGTCGGCGAGGGAGCATGCGCCGGGCATGTGATAGAGCTTCATGAGGTATCCGTTGGGTGGAAGCGAGTCCTTCGCTTTCGGCGGGACGGTCGGCTTCGCGTTGGAAGGGAAGGCTTGCGAACGATTCGATGCTAGGCAGGCGAGCGCAGCGGCGGTAGGCATGTGCCGGGGCGCACCGTGTTGTCGCCGGCGCACCAATGCGCCGGGCGCCGGCCCTGCCGGACCTGCCGGACCTCGTCTCGAGCGCGAGCCTGGTGCCGCTCGGATACCTGCACCATTCACTTGCCGATGTGCACGGCGCGGCCCACAGACAGCCCAAGTGCGCACATCGCGAGGCACAGCACCAGGCAGGCCGCCAGCGGCCCCGTCCAGTTGCCCGCGGCTTCGTGCAGGAAGCCGGCCAGCGTCGGACCGACGGCCGCCAGCAGGTAGCCGATGCATTGCGACATGCCGGACAAGGATGCGGCGATCTGCGGGCTTCCGGCACGCAGTCCGACGAAGGCCAGGCTCAGGATCAAGGCCGATCCCATGCCCATGCCGAAAGCGAAGATCCACAGCGGCGTCAGTGCGGGCAGGAAGAGCAGGCCTGCCAGGCCACAGGCACTCAGTGCGGGCGACGCGAATGCGATCCAGCGTTGGTCGGGCATGCGGTGCAGCAGCGGCATCAGCAGCAGCGCGGGCACGGCCCCTGCCAGTTGCATCCATCCGTGCAGCGTGCCGGCGCGGGCGCTGGAGAAACCTGCCTCCTGGAGGATCGAAGGCAGCCATGCAATCGCCGCAAAGTAGATGAAGCAGGTAAGGCCAAGATACCCCGCGACCTGCCAGGCCAGCGAGGCCTTCCACACCGATGGCCTTCGAGCACCCGTGGCAGGGCCCGGTGCCGGGACGGCTCGAAAGCGCAGTTGCGGCAGCCACAGCAATGCAGCAGCGAGCGGCAGCACGGCGACCGTGCCCAGCGAGGCCGCCCACCCGGCGCCGAGCGCATGGTCCAGCGGCACGGCCACGGCCGACGCGATGCCCGCGGCGGAGATCATCGCCAGTGCGTAGCAGGCCGTGAGCTTCGCCACATGGCGGGGGAAGTCCCTTTTGAGCAGGCTGGGCAACAGGACATTGGCGATGGCGATCGCGCCGCCGATCACGCAGGTTCCTGCATAGAGTGCCGACACGGTGCCGGCCGAGCGCACCGCGATGCCGGCGACCAGCAGGACCAGCGACGCGAAGAGCACGCGCTCCAGGCCGAAGCTGCGTGCAACAGGCGCTGCAAGCGGAGACACCAGGGCAAACGCGAGGAGCGGAAGCGTCGTCAGCAGGCCGGCCTGCGAGGCGTTGAGCGCGAAGCTCTCGCGCACCGGTTCGAGCAGGGGACCGAGCGTGGTGATCGGTGCCCGAAGACTGGCCGCGACGAGCAGGATGCCGGCGATGAGGAGTGCGGCGCGGGGAGAAGAATCCGCGGCTTGTGAAGAAAGCATGGAGCTCCGAAATAACGCGGGATGCCCCCCGCACGCGCAGGGCCGCGGATCACCAGAGGCTTTCGAGCAATGCGTCGAGCTTGACGCTCGCGTTGTTGCCCAGGTCGGCCACTTCGTTGGGGTAGTTCTTCTTCAGCAGTCGGGCCACTTCCGGCAGCTTCGCCTTGTCGAGGTCGAAGGCGCCGATGCGGTCCGGCAGGCCGAGCAAGGTGACCACGCCCGCGATCCGCTCGGCCAGCTGCGTGGCGGCATCCGCTGGTGCGGAGCGCGCGCCGAAGATCTCGAGCTTGTCGCCATAGAAATCCGCACAGGCACGAATGACGGGCGCAAGGGTGATGCAGGACGTCGCGCTGTGCGGCAGCCCGAAGGTGCCGCCCAGGATGTGGCCGATGCGGTGGCTCAGGCCATAGATGACCGAGGCGGGCGAGAAGTAGCATTGCCAGGCCGCCAGCTGCAGCTGCAACAGGTCGTCGGGTGCCACCAGCCCCTTGTCCAGCGCCTCGCGCGTGGTCATGGCCTGCGGCCACTTCTGCAGGACCTTCAGGAACCGCTCGAGGCCGCTCGCCGCCATGATCGCGTGCGGATGCTCCTTCGTCACCTTGCGCATGCCCTCCACCGCATGGTCGATGCCCTTGATGGCGGACGACAGCAACAGCGCACGCGGTGTGTCGAACACGAGCACGGGGTCGATCACGACCGCCTTGGGCACGGTCTCACGCACGGCATAGCTGCGCTTGAATTTCTCGGGACCGTCCGTCTCGGTGATGCCGAAGTAGTGAGAGAACTCGGAGCCCGACAGCGTTGTCGGCAGGGCCGCGATGGGCAGGTAGCGTCCGGTCTTTTCATGGTGCAGGTGCGACACCGCCTTGGCCGCGTCGAGCACCGAGCCACCGCCCAGCGCCACGATCGATCCGGCACCGGCCTGCAGGCAGGCATCGAGGCCGGCTTGCACCGCCACGTCCGGCACGTGCGCCGGCAATTCCATGAAGCTGCCCACGGACTGCTTCAGGTTGGGCCGCACGCACTCCTGGTAGAGCTTCGTCAGCGGTTCGACGGTGAACGCCATCGGCCGATGGATGCCATGCTCGCCGAGCCGCGCCACTGCGCCTTGCAGAATGTGCTGGCCCCAGAAGATGCCGTCTTGCGGCAAGCAATTCAAATGATTCATCTCGATCGGCCTTGTGGAAGTCAAGGCCGAAAAGATAGGTCCTTCCCCCATCGCTCACAAGCCGCTCTTTGCCGGACACAGCGTCCATGGTCGTGGACGACGCGGCCGGCGCGCGGGCGTCGCTTCACTCGAAGCTGCGCGAGTGATCGAAGGCCGTGACGACCGGCATTTCCACCGCGAGGAAATCGACCAGCGAACGCACCGCGGGCAGCAGTCCGGTGCGGAACGGAATCAGCGCGGAAATGCGCGCATCCGCCGCCGACCAGTCGGGCAGCAGTTGCTGCAGGGTCCCGTCGTGCAACTCCGACCTGCAGATATATCCCGGCAGCGCCGCGATGCCCAGGTTGGCGCAGGCCGCCTCCTTCAGCGCGACCATGTTGTTGCTTTGAAAACGCGGGTCGATGGGCATGACGAGTTCTTCGCCGTTCGGTCCCTTCAGCTGCCATTGCAGCGGACCGTTGCGCACCATCGCGATGCTCGCGTGCCGGGCAAGGTCCGCGGGGCTCTCGGGCACGCCGCTTTGCGCGAGGTAGCCCGGGCTCGCGAACAGGTACCAGGGCACATCGGCCAGCGCGCGCTGCACCAGCGTGGAGTTCTGCAGCGACGCCGTGTGCCCGCGTATCGCAAGGTCGAAGCCTTCGCCCACGATGTCCACGTACCGGTCAGTCGCGATCTCGACGATGCGCACCTTCGGGTAGCGGTTCAGGAAGACGGGAAGGATCTCGCGCAGCGCGAACTGCGCGATCTCCACGGCCGTGGTCAGGCGGATGACGCCGCTGGGCTCGGCCAGGCGCTGGCGCACCGCCTCTTCGGCCACATCGGAGCTGTGCAGCATCGCGACCGCGTACTGGTAGAACTCCTTGCCGATGTCCGTCATGCCGAACTGGCGCGACGTCCGGTTGAGCAGGCGCACGCCCAGGTATGCCTCGAGCTCCTGGACGCGGTGGCTCAGCGTCGACTTCGGCAGGCGAAGGGCCGATCCGGCGGCCGTGAAGCCTCCGCGGTCGACGACTTGCACGAAATAGAAGACATCCTTCAGATCCAGCATCGGAACCCTAGTGAGAGAGCAGGCAGGCCTCGCGGCGGCGACAGGGCTGCGCCGAGGATACCGCCAGCGGCCTGTTGCCCGCTATCTCCCTGCGTGTCTCTTCGGGTCTCCTTCAGGCTAGCTCCGCCACCGGCTGCGCGACGCGCAGCGACTTGGCGACCGAGGCGACGCGCCGGCCCTGGTAGGTCGCGACGGCGAGGTCTTCGGCGCCGGGCATCACGGAATCCCTGTTCGAGACATGGGTCGCCCCGTAGGGCGTGCCTGCCGCAAACATGGCCGGATCGGCATAGCCGAGCGGCACGATGATCAGGCCCAGGTGCGCCATCGGGCCGTAGAGCGACAGCAGCGTCGCCTCGTTGCCGCCGTGCCTGGAAGAGGTCGAGCCGAACACCGAGCCGGCCTTGCCGTTCAGCTTGCCCTGGAACCAGAGTCCGCCGAGCGAATCGATGTAGGCCTTGAGTTCGGCAGAAATGGAACCGAAGCGAGTCGGCGTGCCGAAGACGATGGCGTCCGCCCAATCGGCGTCCGCCTCGGTCGGGGCCTCGTACTTGGCGTTCATCTCGCTGGCCCGCTCGGCCCATTCGGGCACCTGGCGCATGACCTCGGGTGCGACGAACTCCCGCGCGCGGCGAAGCCGGACTTCCGCGCCCTCGGCCATGGCGCCTTGCGCGACGGCCTTGGCAAGAAGCTCGGTCGAGCTGTTGCGCGAATAGAAAGCAATGAGAACCTTGGGTTTGGACATGGGTCGACCTGTGTTTTGAAGCAAGAAGCGAAAAGGGGGAAGGGTTGCCGGCAGTGCGTCAGACGGCGATGGGCTCCAGGCGTGCGAGCAGTTCGTCCTTGCGGTCGCGCAGCCACGGCGGCAGCTGGAACTCCTCGCCGAAATGGCCCGGCTCTTCGTCGATGGCAAAGCCGATGTCGGTGGTGGCCGCCTCGAACATCACGCCGCCCGGCATCTTGAAGTACATCGAACGGAAATAGTTGCGGTTGACCGATTCGGAGGTGTCGATGTGTCCCATCGACATCAGCTTCTCCTTGATCTGCATCTGCTGCTCGACGTTGTCCACCGCGAAGGCCACGTGATGGATCGTGCCCTCGCCATAGATCGACGAACCCTGCAGGCGGTCCGGCTCGTGCACGAACTCGACGATGGTGCCGGGCTTGCGGTCGGCGGTTTCGAAGCGGTGGTGCGGGCCGGATTGGCCGGCGTAGTGGAAGTCCAGCGCCTCCTTCATGAAGATGATGGATTCATCGACCTCGCGCAGCGACAGCGTGATGCTGTGCACGCCCCGGATCGCGACCTCGGCCGGGATGTCGTCCGCGACGCAGGGCGGGCGTGTGTCGCGATCGGAAGCCACCAGGTCGAACTCGATGCCGCAGGGGTGCTGGAAACGCTGGCGCTGCTCGCCGAAGCGCTCGACGATGGCCTTGTCGAAGATCACGCCGCGGGCGCCGAAGCGTTCGCGCCAGAAATCCAGCGAGCCCGCCGGCACCGAGTAGTTGATGACCTTGATCTGGCCCGAGCCGCGGCGTCCCTTGACACCTTTCTGCTTGAAGGGAAACGACGTGACCAGCGTGCCGGCGTCGCCCTGTGCGTTGCCGTAGTAGAGGTGGTAGACCGGCTCCTCGCCGTCCAGCAGCACCGTTTTCTTGACCAGGCTCTGGCCGAGCAGCTTCACGTAGAAATCCACGTCTTCCTGTGCGCCGCTGACGCAGGCGGTGAGGTGGTGAAAGCCCTTGATGATCGACATGGGAGTACCCTCGTATGGACGCAGTTGCCTGCTAGTGAGTGAATGAAGTGAACTGTTCGAGCGGCAGTTTCTGCAAGGTCATGCAGTTCTCCGGCATGCTGTTGTTGGCCCACCCCATCGACATGCCGGCAATCACCATCTCTTCCTGGGGAATGCCCAGCTCAGCGCGCAGCACATGGTGTTGCAGCGACCAGATCTGCTGGGGACAGGTGTCCAGTCCCCGGCCCTTGGCGGCCAGCATGACGTTCTGCAGGAAGCAGCCGTAGCAGAGAAAGCTGGCCCATTCGAGGCGGCGGTCCATCGTGAAGATGATCCCGACCGGGGCATCGAAGAACAGGAACTGGCGCTCCACGTCGCGCAGGCGTCCGCTCTTGTCGCTGCGGTGCACGCCTTGCGCGTCGCCAAGCTGGCCGCGGAAGGTGTTGAAGCGGCTGGAATACGGGTCGTGCAGCGGCTGGGGAAAGAAGGGGTACTCCGGCGCCAGCGTCGCATGATTGGCACGGAATTCCGCTACCGCTGCCTTGGTGACGCGGTCGCGGGCTTCGCCGGTCACCACATAGCAGCGCCAGGGCTGTGTGTTGCTCGAGCTGGGGGCATAGCTCGCGGTCGACAGGATGTCTTTCACCGTGTCGAGCGGAACGGGCCTGTCGAGAAAGCCGCGCTTGCTGCGTCGCTCCCGGATCAGGTTATCGATGAAAGGTGTCGCGTTCATTTCCAGAATCTCCATCAGTAGGTTGGCTGACATGGTTGTCTCTTGAAGCTTTGTCATCGAGCTCACGGAATCTCGTGAACGCCGGGGAAATCGTAGGGAGACGGCCGGCGCCTGAGAAGACGTCGCTTCTTGCACGCACGGTCCAGGAAGCGCGAACGATCGGCACGCTCATTTCCCCTGCCGGGCCAGGTGCGGGCACACCGGCGGCGGGTCTCCGATGAAGGTGCGCGCCGACCAGAGTTCAGGGAAGGGAATCTCGTCCATCGTAGGCGCGAGCCACGCAACGCCTTCGGTGCCGAAGTACGCCGGCCGTGCACCGAAGGTTCGCCGCGTGGCCATCAGGTGCCGGAATTTCCAGCTGCAGAATCCCTGGGCAATGTCGGCCAGGGTCTCGCCGAGTTGCTGGAGTTCGATGTTCGCGTGGGGCGCGGCATACACCTGGCGCCAGACCTGCTCGACGTCGTGGCTGGGCTTGTAAGGTGCGCTCAGGTCGCGCGCGAGCACCTCGGCCGGCACGTTCATTCCCCGGCGCCGGAGGAAGGCGAGCACGTCGTCATAGAGGCTGGGCTCGGCCAGGGCCTTCCCGAGCTGTTCCCGGCGATGGGGTTGCGGCTCGAAATGCTGCAGGTGCTCGGCCTGCTTGATGCCCAGCAGATAGACCATCTGCCGGTATGTCCACCCCTGCAGCGCCGTGTCCTTGCCGTGCGTGGCGACAGCACGCGAGAGGATGGCGAGCAGGTCGTTCGGCGTCATCCAGTCGATCGAACGCCAGATCGCGTCCAGCGGCGCGTGGTGCGCAACGACCCGCTGCAGCGTGCGCCAGGCCTGCGGGAGGTCGTCGGCCCGCAGGAACGCCTGGGCGGACTGGATCTCCTTGATGATGAGCATCCAGTAGAGCTCCGACACCTGCACATGGACGATCCAGGCATGCTCGCCGGGATGGTCGCTGACCGTGCGTTGCAGCGAGTGCAGCGCGTCGGTCTGCATCCATGCGCTGTACGGCGTTTGGCCGGACGGCGCAGGACGTTCGGAGTTCTGAAGGGTGGGGGTGTCGTTCACTTTGTGCTCCTGGTTGTGGGGGGTCTTTCAGCGTGCCGGGACGGCGGCCGGGCGCAGCATCCGTTCCATCTGCTGCGCGATCTGCAACAGGGCTCCGTCGTTGCCCGGTTTCGCCACGATCTGCAGCGCCGCGGGGAGCCGGCCGTCGAGGGCGGCAAGGGGGATCGAGACCGCGGGGAATCCCGCGAGGTTGAATGGCGCGGTGTAGGTCATCAGCGCCTCGCGCACCGTGCCGGACCAGTTGCCGATCTCGATCGATGCCTGGCCCACCCGCGGCGCGGTGCAGGGGCAGGTCGGCAGCACGAGGAAGTCGACCGCCGACATGGCGCGATGCAGGCGGGCTGTGAAGTCGCGCCGCATCTGCTGCGCGCGCGCGTAGTCGCCCAGCGTCATCGTTTTGGCGCGTTCGAGCCTGTCGATGGTCTCGCGGCCGTAGCGGGCGGCGATGCGATCGGCGTCGTTGCGCCTGAAATGCTCGACTCCGCCTTCGGTCAGGACGATGTGCGCAAAGGCCTCGAAGACGCCGTCGAAAAGCCCTGGCCCGTCGAGCACCGCGCACGCAAAGACCTCTGCGAGTCGTGTGCAGGCGGCGTCGAACGCGACCGCAACTTCGGCGCTCAACGGCACGGGCGCGATCTCGCGGATGATGCCGAAGCGCGCGTCCATGCGCGCGGAGTTCGATGGCGCCTCGATGCGGAAGGCGCCCGCGAGAATGGCGATGTCGTCGACTGTCCCGCCCAGAAAACCGGGATGGTCCAGCGTCGGGGCCAGCGGAAAGATGCCGCGCGTGGGCAGCGCGCCGAAAGTCGGCTTGAAGCCCGCGACCCCGCACAGCGCGGCCGGAATCCGCACAGACCCCCCGGTGTCCGTGCCGAGGCCCGCTGCCACGGCGCCGCAGGCAATGGCCGCGGCCGCACCGCCGCTGGAACCGCCGGGAATGCGCGTGCAGTCCAGCGGGTTCAACGCGTCCCCGAAGGTGGCGCTGGCCGTGGTCACACCCCATGCGAATTCGTGCGTGGTGGTCTTGCCGATGGGAATGGCACCGCGCGCGACCAGCAAGCTCACGATGTCGGCGTCGAGGCCTGGGCGGTGGCCCAGGTAGGCAGCCGAGCCGTAGCTGGTCTCGATGCACCGGGTGTCGATCAGGTCCTTGACGCCGATGGCCAGTCCCTCCAGCGGCCGCGGCCTGCCTTCTGCATAGCGCCGCTCGCTTTCCAACGCGGCTTTCAAGGCACCGTCCCGGTCGATGGCGGCGAACGCGCGCAGGTCGCGCTTGCCGGCCTCCGCGGCATCGAGCGCCTGCTCGATCAGGCCGGAGACCGTGATGCGCCGGGCGGAAAGGGCTTCGAGCGCCCGGCGAAGACCCGGTGCACGAGGGGTCACGCTGTATGGCTGGCGAACGGCGTTCAAGGCTTGCCTCCGTGTTCAGGAAAGGTCATGGGACGAAATCGCCCGCCATCACGAAGTGACGGGTGGCTGGGTCGATGGCGAAAAGCGCAGCGAGCGGTGGGTGCGTGCTGCCCGGCTACGCCACGGGAGGCATCAGGCTGCGGCTTCGGCGTTGCAGTCCGCCACCGCATCCATGTAGCGGGAGTGCGGCAGGGAATCGAGCGAAGCCTGGATCGATTCCCTGCACAAGGAGGGCCGCCTGGCCAACATGTCGAAATAGCGGGCGACATGGGGCAGCCCGTCCCAGATCGACGCCAGTCCGAGGTAGTTGAGGCGCACGAGGTTGACGCCCCAGAACACATCCGCGAGCGAGAAGGCGTGGCCGTTCGAGCAGGCGAACGAGCCTGCGGCCAGGTCGCGCTCCAGGTCGGCCAGCAATTGCCCCGCCCGCTGGCGCGTCGCCCGTTGAAACTCCGGGTCGCGGCACACCTTCTTGCCGCCGCTTTCCTTCGCGATCTTGGCGCGGTAGGCCGCCACCAGCTCGGGCTCGCCCGCGTGGTCGATCAGCAGGCGCTCGAGCGCCATGATTTTGTAGTCATAGACCGTCTGCATCGACGCCTTGAGCGCTTCGGGCCGCAGATCCGCATCCGGATGAAAACCGTAGAGCAGGGCGCCGTTCGGAATCCTGTCGACGATGCCGACCTGGCGCATCACCTCGGCGCGTGCATCGGGCGCATCGGGAACGAGCTGGACCGGTGCACGCGACACGGCATCGAGGTAGATGCAGATGCGCTGCGAATCGGCAATCACGCGGCCGGCCTCGTGGTCGACCAGCAGGGGCACGACGCAGGGGTCGAAACCCTCCGTTTCGACCGATGTCCGTCCGCTGTAGCCGCTGACGTATTCGCTGTTCAACTCGCGCGCGGCGACCAGGCGCAGGCGGACGTAGGCGGGGCTGTAGTGTTCGGCCGGAACCAATCCACCGCTTTCCATGGTGCCCAGGATGCGCATGTCGTTGGAGCGGTACGGCAGCGCCTTCTCGTGCAGCACCGTGCGCACCTTCTGCGAGCACAGCGAGCTTGCCGCATGGAAGAGCTCGAACCGGGGTTCCGAGCCGCCCACGGTGGTGATGCGGGCAGGGTCCGCAACGGTGGCGCGCGCGGCGGCGGCCATTTCGATCAGGGAGGCACGACTCGTCATCACATTCCTCGTCTGCCTGCGCGGCAGGCACACCAACCAACAATCCATCAGCGTTTTTGCATCCGTTCCGGTTCCGGCTGAACGCAGGCAAATCGTAGGGAGGCCGCGGATGGTTGAGAAGGCGTCGGACCTTGTACGCACGGTCCCGGAATGCCGAACGATCGAAGGCCCGGCTCAGCGGCGGGCTGCTGCCTGGCCGTCTTCGGGAATCAGTGGCACCCAGCCGCGCTGGCCGTGTACGCGCGCCAGCCAGTCGCGGATGCCGGCAAAGGGCGTCATGTCGTAGCCGCCCTGGCCGGCCAGCGACACGTAGGCGGAGAGTGCGAGGTCGGCGATGGTGTAGTGCCCGCCCACGAGCCACGTGCGCCCGAGCAGCCACTGGTCGAGCTTCTCGAGTCCCGCGTACCCGTCGACGTGGAGCCGGTCGATGTCCTGCCGCCTCTCCTGCGCAAGGCCGTGCAGATGAAGCACGCGCGGGATGGCGATGGCCTTCTGGAGGTCCGCCTGTTCGAAAAAGAGCCAGCCCATGACTTCCGTGCGCAGGTACGGGTCGTCGGGCAGGTAGAGCGTGCCCCCGGCGAGATGCAGCAGGATCGCGCCCGATTCCACGATCGGGCGGCCGTCCTCCAGCACAAGAACCGGCACGCGGGAGAACCGGCTGATCTGGCGAAACGCCGGTTCGCGCGCCTCGCCTTTCTGCAGATCGAGTGTGACGCGGTCGTATGCCAGGCCCAGCTGGCTCAGGAGGATGCGGATCTTCCAGGAGTTGCCCGACAGACGGCTGTCATAGAGACGCAGCATGGTTGACTCCATCAAGTGATGGCCCTCGAGGGCCGTCCGCGGATTCTCGCTGGAGAAAGCCGTTGCTGCCGGCCCGGCCGCGGCTTCAGTGTTGCTGCAGATGAAGGGCCAGGAAGTCCGCGGTCCTGCCGTTGGCCAGGGCCGCCGCCTGGGCATCGTAGGCAATGCCGCGGTGCCGAGCAAAGGCATGGCCACGGTCCGGGTAGCTGTAGACCTGCACCTGCGGACGTTCCTTCAAGGCCCACGAGATTTGCCGCTGTGCCTCGGCCGGGATGTACTCGTCTTTCTCCGCGAGGTGAACGATCAGCGGGCTGGCGATTCGATCCGCTTCCCGGACGTACTTGTCCGCGTTGCCGGGGTAGTAGGCCACCGCGGCATCGGGGCCCACGCGTGCGGCCGCGAGGAAGGCCAGCAGGCCGCCCAGGCAGTAGCCGACCACGCCGACCTTTCTCGTGACGTCCGGCATCGCGCGGGCGGCCTGCAGGGTGGCGGCGATGTCGCCCACGCCGGCATCGAGGTCGAAGGCGTTGTACAACGCCAGGCCCCGAGCGCGTTCCGCTTCCGTGCGGTCAGTGAGTTCGACGCCCGGCGCGATCCGCCAGAACAGGTCGGGACAGATGGCCAGGTAGCCCTGCGCCGCGAGTTCGTCACAGGACTGGCGCATGTCGGCGTTCACGCCGAAGACTTCGTGAACAACGACGATGGCCGGCGCGGGAAGCTTCTGCGGGCGGGCGACGTAAGCGGCGAAATTGCCGCTGGAGGTGGTGATCTGAA
>Ga0307406_10000444_pt1 | contig 24155 bp, 24 predicted proteins | sample 322Cmetagenome_3_FD_203706 | JGI IMG/M metagenome (GOLD analysis project Ga0307406, IMG submission 203706) | Maize rhizosphere microbial communities from greenhouse at UC Davis, California, United States - 322HYB-C-2 | ecosystem: Host-associated > Plants > Roots > Rhizosphere > Soil | place...
TGGCATCCGGCGACGACGAGGCGGGCGCCGCGCAGGCCGGGAGAACGAGCAGGGCGAGCGCCAGTGCGGCCACAGGCACGGCACGACGGCCACGGTGAGAGGAGGAGGAATCCATAGGCTTCACACCCTATTGATAACGATTCTCAATCTCAAGTCGGGTCTGGGAGGTGTGGGGGGCGGCATCCGACACCATCCGGAACCCGGCTGTGGCCGAACGTCCGATGCTGAACGTCGGCGCCCCGGCGTAGGGTCGCACCATGAGCAGCACAGCCTCCTTCGAACGTCACGGGGTCGTCCCCTCCTACCTGCTCGCGCGTCTGGCCGAGTCGGGCCGCTTCCCCAAGGCCGCCGCCGCCGCGCGGCAGACGCTCACCGCCGGAAGGCCGCCGTTCCGTGCGCGCATCGACCTCTCGATCGACGAGAACGGCGCCCTCGTCGCCCAGCTCTCCGACGCGCCGAACCGCACGATCAGCGACGCGGGCAACACGCAGCAGCTCCCCGGAGCCGTCGTGCGCACGGAAGACGACGGACCCGTCGACGACGCCGCCGTGAACGAGGCCTTCGACGGTCTCGGGGCGACGTTCGAGATGCTGTTGTCCGCGTTCGGCCGCAACTCGCTCGACGACGCCGGCGCTCCCCTCGACGCGACCGTGCACTACGGCGTCGACTACGACAACGCGTTCTGGGACGGCGAGCGCATGGTCTTCGGCGACGGCGACGGCGAGGTGTTCCAGGACTTCACCGGCTCCACGACGGTCATCGGGCACGAGCTCGCCCACGGCGTCGTGCAGCACACCGCGAACCTCGAGTACCAGGGGCAGCCCGGTGCGCTCAACGAATCCATCGCCGACGTGTTCGGCGCCCTGACCGAGCAGTACTCCCTGGGGCAGACGGCCGACAAGGCGACCTGGCTCATCGGCGCCGAGATCTTCACGGATGCCGTCGAGGGCAAGGCGCTGCGCTCGATGATCGAGCCCGGCACGGCCTATGACGACGACGAGCTGGGCAAGGATCCGCAGCCGGCACACATGAGCGGCTTCGTCCGCACCACGGAAGACAACGGCGGGGTGCACATCAACTCCGGCATCCCCAACCGGGCGTTCGCGCTGTTCGCGATCGATCTCGGCGGCAATGCCTGGGAGACCGCGGGCACCGTCTGGTACAACGCCCTCACCGGCGGGCTCTCGAGCACCGCGACCTTCACCGAATTCGCCGACGCCACCGTGGCCGCGGCGACCGAGCTGGGCGAAGAGACCGCCGCAGCCGCTCGACGCGCGTGGAGCACCGTGGGAGTCTATGAAGATGAGCGAGTCCCCTCCTCCGACTGATGTCCGCGTCGTGATCGCGATCGTGCGCTCCGGCGGCATCGCCGGCATCCGCCGCCAATGGCGGGTCGAGGCCGAGGCACCAGACGCTGACGACTGGATCGCCCTCATCGATCGCTGCCCCTGGGATCAGGAAGCGGAGGCCGCACCCGGCGCCGACCGCTTCGTGTGGACCATCCGCGCGCGCACTCCCTCCGAACGACGAGAGCGCGACCTGAGCGACGCCGAGGTCGACGGCCCGTGGCGGGCTCTGGTCGACGCCGTGCGCGAAGCGTCCAAGCGCGCAGAATGACGTCGGGCGCGACTCGGCCGATGCGGCATCCGATCAATCCGGTGTGAATCGGTGCTCGCGGCCGGCGGACGGCGCGAGAATAGGGCTCATGGGACTGTTCCAGCACCGCAAGGATGAAGAAGAGAACCAGTGGACGCTTCCGTCCGAGCCGCTCCTCCGCGAGGGTGCGGACGTCCTCGAGGAGGTGCCGTCGGTCGATCCGATGGCGCTCGGCCTCGGAGCCGACGTGAGTTCGATCGTGTTCCCGGTCGCGCCTGTTCTTCCCGCCGCCGACTCGATCGAGAGCCGCGAACCGGGCGCCGATCCGGACGACGAACCCGAATCCGATGGCGACTGACCCCGCCGCGCTTCTCCTGTCGCAGCTCGAACCGGATGCCGATCACCGCCATGCGGAGCGGCTGTTCCGGGAAGCCGGGTGGCAGCCGTGCGGCGCGGGGGACTGGGCCATCGCCCTGCGCTCCCCCGACGGAGAGGTCGTCGCACGGATCAGCCCCTTCGATCCGACCGGTCCGTACACGGCGGAGCTGTACCGGGACGCGGCAGGAACCGGCCAGGTCCCGACCCTGTTCGCGCACCGTCGCCTCGCCGGCGGGGGCGACCTGCAGATCATGGAGTGGCTGCGCGAAGCCGATGAAGCGGATGCCGTCGCCTTCCACGCGCTGATCGCCGACGGCACGCCCGAGGTCGCGACGCTGGTGGACAGCATCCGCCGGATCCACGCGCGGGCGCAGGCCGAGCTGCCCTGGTGCGGCCCGCTCGATGAGAACCCGTCGAACGTGATGCGCGGCGGGGACGACCGGCTGGTGCTCACCGACCCCTACTACGCCGACGGTCCGGCGCTCTACGAGACAGCTGGTTCGGATCCGGATGCCGTGGCGGCGAGCATCCCCGCCGAGGAACGACGGTTCATGACCGAGATCCCCCTCACGTGGTCCGGTCCGTGGGCGGCCGAGGCCCGGGAGGAGATGCGGCGCGGACTCGATGCCGCCGATGCCCGGCGCGCTCCGCAGGACTGACGTTCGTCCGGCGGCGTCATCGCCCCCGGCTACGGTTGAGGGATGACGATCACCGCCGCCGCAGACGGCTCCGCCCTGGGCAATCCCGGCCCCAACGGGTGGGCCTGGTACATCGACAACGACAACTGGGCGGCAGGCGGATCACCGCACGGCACGAACAACCAGGGCGAGCTGCAGGCCGTGCTCGAGTTGCTGAAGGCGACCGCCGGCACCGACGAGAAGCTGCACATCTGGTGCGACAGCCGCTACGTGATCGACTCCGTGACGAAGTGGATGCCCGGGTGGAAGCGCAAGGGGTGGCGCAAGTCCGACGGCGGGCCCGTCCTCAACCGCGACCTGCTCGAAGGCATCGACGAGGCCATGCGCGGACGCGACGTGCAGTTCTCCTGGGTGAAGGGCCACGCGGGCGACGACCTGAACGAGGCCGCCGACGAACGGGCGAACGCCGCGGCGACCGCCTACAAGAACAAGCAGGAGCCGCGCCGCGGACCGGGATTCACCCGCGCATCGGATGCCGGGGCCGCTGTTGCGGCATCCGCACCGATCGCGGCGAGCGCCCCGCCCACGGCCGCCCCCGCGCTTGCTGCGGCACCCGCAACGGCTGAGCCCCTCTGGGCCGAGGCATCCGATCTGCTCGACGGTCTCGACGCCCCCGTCGACGACCCGATCGAGGTGCGACTCGCACTCTCCGGCGACGAGCACGCCCGCCTGCGCGATCGCGCCGAGGCGCAGGGCGTCTCTCTCGAAGAGGCGCTCCGCCGCCTCATCTGACCGGCGGATGCCGCGGCGTACACTCGCACCATGTCGACTCCCGCCCGCACCATCGGCCGCATCTTCCTGGGCTCGTCCCTCGTCTTCGCCGGGGTCTCGCACCTCACGGTCGCTCGTGAGGAGTTCCAGGCGCAGGTGCCCGAGTCGCTGCCGCTCGACCCCGACGCGACCGTGGTGGCCTCGGGGGTCGTCGAGATCGCGCTGGGTTCGGCCCTGCTGCTCGCGCGCCGCCGCCGCGGGTCGGTCGGCGTCATCGCCGCCCTGTTCTTCGTCGCCGTGTTCCCGGGCAACCTCGCGCAGTGGATGCATCACCGCGACGGCTTCGGGCTCGACACCGAGATGAAGCGCTTCGTGCGCCTGTTCTTCCAGCCCGTGCTCGTCGTGCTGGCTCTCTGGTCGACCCGCACGCCGCGGCGCTGACGCTGGGCGACCTGGGCGCGCGGAATCAGGCTGACGCGCGAAATCAGGCCGTTTCGCGAGGTAACCTCCTGATTCCGCGCGATCGCCTGATCCGACGTGGGTCAGCGGCTCCCCGGACGACGATCCGTAGACTCGGCTGATGGCATGGACGGTGACGCGACGGTGAAGGCCCGCACGGTCTTCGGCGTGCTCCGCCTCGGTGCGGCCGTCATCTGCCTGATCTCGTTGATCCACCGACTGGGCTGGGGTCTCGCGTCGAACACGATCGCCAGCCAGAACTTCTTCGCCTACCTGACGAACCAGTCGAACATCGCCTTCGTGGTGCTGCTGATCATCGCGGGCGTGATCGCGCTGCGGCGCACGGAGGACCCGCGCTGGCTCACGGTCGCGCTCGCGCTGGTGCTCTCCTGGACGATCACGGCCGGCATCGTGTTCGCCGTGATGGTCTGGCAGGGCGGCGAGCGCGGCATCCGCATCGACGTGCCGTGGTCGGATCAGGTGCTGCACTTCTGGCTTCCAGCGTGCACGATCGCGGCCTGGGCGCTGGCGCCGGGTCATCGCTCCGTGCCGTGGCGGGTCGTGCCGATCACCCTGGCCTACCCGCTCCTCTGGGGTGCCTTCACCCTCTGGCGCGGCCCCCTGATCGGCTGGTACCCGTACTACTTCCTCGACCCGCGGCAGGTCAGCGGGCCCGTGGAGTTCCTCACCTTCTCCGCGGTGGCGCTCGCGGTCTTCGCGCTGGTCGCCTCGGGACTCGTGCTGATCAGCCGGATGCCGACGCGGAAGGAGTGGCGCGATCCCGCTCCCGACGATGCGGGTGGGCACGCGGAAGGCGATCGCGGCGAACTGGCGCTGAGCGCGCGTCAGGGCGCGTAGATCGCAAGCGACTCCATCGCCGACTCGAGAGCCTCGGTGTCGTCGAGGTCGGCGAACTCCTCCGCCGCCGCGCCGCCGACGATCCCGACGAGGATGTTCTCGCCCGTCGCGGGTCGCAGATTGATCCAGGTGCGGATGCCGACGTCGGCGCCCACCGTGTGCCAGATCGCGGCGTCCGTGTCCCAGAACGGCTCGTCGAACTGCAGCCAGATCGTCTCGATGCGCCCCATGCCGAGGGCACCGATCGCGGTGCGGTTGACGAACGGGAGCGGAGGGTCGAACTCGAGGTCCTGCTCCTGCAGCACGCCGAGCGGCACCGTGACGATCACGCGGTCGAAGGACAGCGCCTCCCCCGTGCCGAGCCGCACGCTGACCCCGGCGTCGTCATACGCGAGCCGGCTGATCGGCGAGGAGAGCGAGACCTCGACTCCGTCGAGGGCATCCTCGACGAGAGGGGTGAGATCGTCGCGCGCACCCGCCACGGGAGCCGTAGGAAGCAGCGGCGGGAACCAGGTGGAGAGCTCTGCGGCATCCGCGCCCGCCCTTGTCGCGAGGTAGGCGAGGTGCGCCGCCGTCGATGGGTCCTCGGGGTCGGCGCCCGCCTCGACGAGCGCCTCCGACAGGGCGACATCGGCGGGTGCGGCCTGCGCCGAGGCGATCGCTGCCTGCAGCGGTTGCGGATCCACCGGATCGGCGTCGCCCTCGGGTGTGCGCCACTGCTCGGGGGTGAGATCGACGGCGCCGATCTCCCATGCCTCCATGCGCTCGCGGAGGTCGTCGTCGCCCTCGCCGAAGAGCCAGGCACCGAGCTGCACGGGCATCGGCCAGGAGTCGTCGACAACCGAATGGACCCGGCCGCCGATGCGATCCCGCGCCTCGAAGACCGTGACCTGCATGTCGGCCGCCGCGAGGCGCGCTGCCACCGTCGCACCCGCGAGCCCCGCGCCGATGACGGCGATCCGTTCGCCTGCCTCCGCAAGGTCTTCGACCTCATCCGCCGCCCGAGCACCTGAGCGGATCGCACCGCGCATCGTGCCGGGCTCGTCGACATCCGTGGCCTCGCCCGCGAAGAACACGCGATCGACGACCGCACGGGCGAGCTGCGACCGGGTCTCGGCGAGCACGCCGACCGGGGTGAAGCTCACGGCGCCGTAGGAGAACGGGTCGGTGGTCCAGGAACTGCGGAGGCGGGCGGAAGGCTCCGGAACACCCGGTTGCGGCTGCGGCTCTCGGGTCGGCGTCGGGGTCGGGGTCGGCTCCGGATCGGGTGTGCACGACGCCAGGAGCACCGAGACGGCACCGACTCCGGCGCCCATGAGCAGAGTGCGGCGCGTGATCCTCATCGTGTCGCCACTTTATCCCGCCCTGGTGGATCGAGCGACAGCATCCGTCCGTGCACAGCTCAGCCAGAACTCGGTGCAGACGGCAGAAACCGGCCGATCCTGCGGGATCGACCGGTTTCTGACTGAATCGTGCACGCTCAGACGGCGAGCAGCTCCTTCTCGAGTCGCGCGTACGAGGTCTCCATGCCGTCGGCCATGCCGGTGGCGAGGATCATGTCGCGCGTCTCCTTGTCGGGGTACTCGATGAAGAGCGTGATGAGCGTCGCGCCGTCCTCCTCGTAGAGGTTGAGGTCGTTGAGCGTCTCGACCGGCATCCCGACCATCCGCTCGGTCTGCACCGACCTCCGCGGACCGTCGATCAGCAGCGCCTCGCCCTCGAACCCGAACGCCTGGCCCTCGGTGTCGCCGACCGGAGCCCACGAGGTGCGGTAGGTCTGGCCGACCTCGGTGGCGACGACGCACTCCGTCATCTCCCAGCCGTCGGGGCCGAGCAGCCACTGCTTCATGAGCTCGGGCTCGTTATGGGCTCGCCAGACCAGCTCGCGCGGTCCTTCGACCAGACGGGTGATGCGCACGTGGGTGTCGTCGAGGAGCTCGACGTTCGTGCCCTTGCCCTGTGCGTAGTCGCGGAGGTCCTGCAGTACGGCGTCGAGCTGCGACATCGCCATCTTGATGCCCTCGACCTGGCCCATCGAGACGACCTGCTCGATGGCCTCGACCGAGGCGAAGTGGCTCGTCGTCACCATGCGGGTGCCCTCGGCGGTCGACGCGAAGTCGAACGACATCCGCTGCGCCGGGAATCCCTCGAGCGGCTTGCCGTCTTCGTCGACGAACGAGTCGAGCACTTCGAAGCGGTGCGGCGCCTCGATCGCGAGGAACTCCCACGATCCCGAAGAACGCTCGCCGCGCGGGCCGTTCATCGTGTAGACGGCGCGCCCGCCGACCGTGTGGTCCCATTCGCCGAAGGTCGCCGGCCATCCGGGAGGGCCCCAGAAGCGCTCGAGCTGGCGCGGGTCGCTGTAGGCGCTCCAGACCCGTTCGACGGGAGCGGCGAAGTCGGCCACGACCGTCATGGTCAGGTTGTCGGTGTCGGTGATGACGTCGGTGACAGGCATGTCAGTCTCTTTCCTCAGGGGTTTCGGTGACTGGTTTCGCCGGCTCGGCCAGCAGGTCGTCGAGTCGGGCGATGCGCGACCGCCACAGCTCTTCGTATCGGGCGAGGAGCGCCCTGGCGCGGGCGATCATCTCGGGGTTCGCGCGGACGAGCCGCTCGCGTCCCTCGGCGCGCTTGACGATGAGATTCGCCGCTTCGAGCACAGCCACGTGCTTCTGCACCGCGGCGAACGACATCTCGTATTCGGAGGCGAGGGTCGAGACGGACTGCTCCCGCTCGATCGTCCGGCGCAGGATGTCACGCCGGGTCGACGTCGCCAATGCGTGGAACACACGGTCGACCTCCGCTTCGCTCAGTTCTCTTTGTGCAACCATTTGGTTGTACGTTAGAACGTCGCGGCGGGCGTGTCAAGAGGTTTCTTGCCGGAATCGCTTTGCCGTGACACAACCGGCCTTTAGATGACACACGACCCTGCTGGAGTGACACCGTGTGTCAGGAAACGCCGATGCCCTACCAACGTGACCGGCTCTCTCGGGAGGAACATCAGCAGCAGATACAGGAGCGATAGGGCTCCGATCGCCCCATCGTCTTCGCATCATCCGAACGCGGATCACGTGCGAGAGGCGCTGCGATGCGGCCAGTAGACGAGTCAAAGCCGATTAACCCCCGACGGTGACATCGTCGATTCCTCGGCGATCATCGACATCACCGCACCCTACCCCCTATGGATTCAGCGCAACCCGCACGCTGTTGCGGAGTGGGCGTGGGGCCGCAACGACCGCGCTCGCGACCCGTGGGAGCCGCAAGCAACATCGGTAAAGGCCTGGTGGCTCTGCGACTACGGACACGCTTGGGAATCGACGCCATACGTCCGAGCGATCGCCGGCTGCCCGTACTGCGCAGGGCAGGCCGCCTGGCTCGGGCTATCCGACCTCGGCACTGCCTTCCCCGACCTCGCGGCCGAATGGGATCACACCCCTGGCATCAATGCAGGCGACCCCGATCACGTCGGCACAGGATCTCGACGCCGAGTCAATTGGAAGTGCGGGCAAGGGCACCAGTGGGTGGCATCGATCACGAATCGCACAAGACTCGGCGCGGGTTGCCCCTACTACGCCGGTAGCCGTGCCATCCCAGGTGAGACCGATCTCGCTACCGTGCGCCCTGACCTCGCAGCGGACTGGGACCACGAGCGAAACGGCAGGGTCAAGCCCAACGCGGTCGGCGCCAGAACTGGTCGAAGAGTCTGGTGGACCGGTCAGTGCGGTCACAGCTGGCAAGCAGCGATAGCCAATCGCACAAAAGGCGCGGGTTGCCCCTACTGCGCCGGCAAGCGCGCTCTGCCCGGCGTCACCGATCTCGCGACTCTCCGCCCCGATCTCGCTGCCCAGTGGCACAGCAGAAACGAGCTTCGCCCGGAGTACGTCCGCCCGAACTCCAGGAAGAAGGTCGCTTGGCAATGCGAACGCGGGCACGTGTGGGAAGCTGCGGTCTACGCTCGCTCTGGCGCAGGTAGCGGATGCCCGTTTTGCTCCGGCCATCGCGTGATGCCCGGCGAAACAGATCTGGCCACTCTCCACCCCGAGCTCGCGCGCGAGTGGGATGAATCAAACGCGTTTGGTCCGCAAGATGTGACCGCGGGATCGGATCGTCGAGCGAAGCGGAAGTGCGCGCGAGGTCACGTCTGGGATGCAATCATCTCCAGCAGAACTGGGCGACGACCCGCTGGATGCCCGTGTTGCCATGGACTTCAGGCCGTCCCGGGCGTTAACGACCTCTCGACGCTGAGGCCGGATATCGCCGCCGAGTGGGACGCAAGCAACAAGGGTTCCCCCCAGCTGGTGAGGCCTTCCTCGACCCGAAATGCTATCTGGCGATGCGCGAGCGGGCACGCCTGGGAGGCGCCCGTGGCGAGTCGCTCGAAGGGCGGCGGATGCCCAATGTGCCCGTCAACTCCGACGAAAAAGATCAGCCAAATCGATCGAGCAACGCCTACCTGCTCCGAAGGTCCGGAATCTCTTCGGGGATGAGATCCTCGAGGGCAACGCCCACTACCTGCGAGATCGCCAAGATTGTGCGCAGCGTTGGATTTGCCGGGCTTCCCGGCCGCGACTCACCCTTCTCATACTTCTGATACGTGTAACGCGTCAGACCTGCGCGGTACGCCAACTGTTCTTGACTGAGGCCAGCGCTCTCACGAGCGCGGCGAAGTGCTGTCGCCAGCCGCTGAGCGTAGATCGCCCACTCCTCCTCAGCGGCGATGTCGACTCGGTGGGCCACCTCCTCAGGTTCTCGAGGAGAGCACGTCCGTATGGCCTAATCGGTATGGCTCAATTCGGAAGGCCATACGAAACAATCTCGTCCTCGTCGGATCTCTCCGCTCTCTGCACGTGTGCTGCCCATCCCGATGAAGGCGGTCGCGTCTCGGGACGGACCCGTGCAGGCGACCACGATTGTGATGGTTGAGATGTCTGAGTCGTACCCGATCTGGTGGCAAGGGATCGAGACTCCTCCTCCCGCCGAATGGGTCTACATGTTCGAGGACTTCACGGAGGAAGTCGGCGCCGAGCAATGGGCGTTGGCGGCGGCGATCTTCATCACCCAAACCCGACGACGCACTTCAGTGGGCCCTACGTTTGCAGAACTCTTCACGTACCTGCTGCCCGATACGGGTGGGCTACCTGGGGCGTTTCCCCACAGCCTTGACTTCGCCGAGCGGCGTCGGGCTGTCGCGGGTTTTCGCGGCCACGCAGCGATCGAATGGCGTCGACGAGGGATGATCAGCTTCGATCGCGGGGTCATCCGAAGCCTCCGAGTGGGGCGTGAGTTCCGTGAGAGGTCTCGCCGTCGGCAAAGAGCCCGCGAGGCCGCGCGACACCCGAGCGAAAGTGAGCGCGGATCGACGTCGGCGCTTGCAAACATCGATGTGCGGCAGGAATCGAATGCGGAAGGGCATGCTTATGCCCGTGAGTGAGGAATATCCGCCCGAGGTGCAGGGCATCATCAGGCGAATCGATCCCAGCTGGCCAGAACTGCTCGAAATTGGCGTTGGCTGGTACCCGCTGCTGGCTCGACTCGATGCACGGCTCTCCGCCATCGCTCCGCGATACATCGTGCAACAGGTGAAATCTAAGTTCGGCGCGCTGTGCTTCTATGCCCGACCGTCTGACGATCCCTATCTGCTCGACGATGCGTTCACGGAGGCCATCAACGCGGCCGAATGGGAAAGTGTCGAGACGTGCGAGGCCTGTGGGGCGCAGGCAAGGCAGTACGTGATCAGGGTGTGGGTCTCGACGCTCTGCCAGATGCACGCGCGAGATGCACGCGGTGACGGCGATCCAGATCCACCGCCGGCCTCTGACGTCGGCCCGAGCCGCCTGGAGCCCGACGCAGCCCCCGCTGGGCTGGGTGGGACGCTCGATTAGGCACGCATACCGGGGCATCAGCGGGCGGGATTCGCAAAGCTCTCGACGAGCCGCGCCTCGGCTGACGCGAGATGCGCGTCAAGGAGTGCAGTCGCTCGCTCTCCGTCTCCGCCACTAATTGCGTCCAGGATGGCGGTGTGCTGCTGTCCGATGCTGGCTGCGTCAAGGAGACGCCGATCCTGGACCTGGGCCATACACGACCGCACTTCATCAAGGACGCTCCGGTACATGCGCGAGGTGCGCTCACTGCCGATCGCACCTGCGAGATCGGCATGAGCCGGGCGACGGGCAAGCCCTACCGACACGTCCTGGAAGTACTCGGGGAGCTCAGCCGCTGAGATCCTCTCCATCACGCTACAGAGGGCATCATGCCTCGCGCCGCTCGTCGGGTCATCGCTGCGGACTCTCCGTCTTGCCCGAACGGCAAGTCTACGAGGACACTTCCGAGCACCCCTTCAGCGATCGGATCGACGACCGGAGAAGTCTCAGGTCTAAAGCGCGCACGACGGCGTCCTCTAAGGCGGAATCCGTTGACCATCGCCCAGGCTTTCCGCCAATCGTCCGCAGTCGCCGAGCCGAGAGCTCACGCGTCGCATCTCTCGTCGCACACCGGCCGCACGGAACTCAGGTCAGCTCACCCGAACTCAGCCCTCGAAGGGAAGCGTGGGGACACCACGCACCCCTGGTTGCGCGGTGAATAGGGCTCCCGCGCTCGCATCACGCCTCGGAAGATTTTGTTGCGAGGTCGTGATGTACAGATCGTCGAGCTGAGCGCCGCCAAACGCGCAAGCGCTGACGTGCGGGGTGGGCAGCTCGATGCGCGCGTCCTGTCGACCGTCGGGGCCGATCCGGATGACCGCCCCTGCGCCCCACATCGCGACCCAGACGCCACCGTCAGCGTCGGCAGCGATGCCGTCGGGCAGGCCCTCACTCTTGCTGAGGTCGGCGAACGGCTCTCGCTCTGCCAGGATTCCGTCCTCCAGGCGAAGCCGATCGATGCGGCGGGTGGCGGTATCGACGTAGAACATCGCTTCGCTCAGCGGATCGGCGGCGAGCCCATTGGAGATGCTGATTCCGTCAGCCAGGATACTCACTGCGCCGGAGGGATCGAGTCGAAACAGATATCCGACCCCGCCGGGGCCCGCCGTGCCGCAGAGGAATGAGCCGTCCGTCGCGCAGGCGCCATCGTTCATGCACAGCCGCGAGTCGTCGAATGCGCGGATCTCGCGCTCCAGCCGGAGATCGGCGTCTGCCAGAAGGAAACCGTCCTTGACGGCGATCACCCATCCGCCACCCGCACGCGGTCGCAGAGCCGCCGCCCAGGGGCCAATACGCACGATGCTCGGGGCTGCGTCACGAACCGGGTCGAGTCTGAGGACCGCGCCGCCGATCATGTCGACCCACCGGAGAGAGCCGTCGCGAGTGTCCCAGACCGGCCCTTCGCCGTGGGCGCAGAGTGCCTCGGTGACCTGCTCGACCGGGATCAATAGCTCGCCCGACCGCCGCTGATGTCGTAGACCGCCCCCGTCGAGAAGCTACAGGCGTCCGATGCGAGCCAGGCGACAAGCTCGGCCACCTCGACGGCGCGCCCCAGCCGCCGCATCGGGATCTTCTCCACGAGCTTCGCGAGCACATCGGGGTGTGTGGTGGCGTTCATCGGCGTCTCGATCACGGCGGGGGCGATCGCGTTCACGAGCACTCCGGTCGTGGCGAGCTCCTTGCCCAGCGCCTTGGTCAGTCCGATGACAGCCGCCTTCGACGCGGAATAGGCGGTGAGGCGCGGGTTGCCCTCCATGCCGGCGATGCTCGCGATATTCACGATGCGCCCCCACCCTTGCGCCACCATGCCGGGGATCACGGCCTGGCAAGTGTGGAAGGTGCCGGTCAGGTTGACCGCGATCGTGCGATCCCAGTCCGCTTCGCTCACGTCGACGAAGTCCAGGTTCGGTCCCACCACTCCGGCGCTGTTCACAAGCACGTCGAACGGGCCGTGCTCGGTGACGAAGCGGTCCACCTCCTCGCGTCGTGTCACGTCGACCTGCCCGTCGGCCCCGTCCGCGCGATCGATCGTGCTCACCGCATATCCAGCACGTATCAGCCGGTGTGCGCAGGCTTCACCGAGCCCGCTCGACCCACCGGTGACCAGAGCTTTGCGCATCTCATCCTCATCCCCGCGTCCGCCCTCCAGACCTCACACTCCGCAGTGGAGCAAGATGGTCTCGAGATGGTTGGAACGCCATAGTTCCAAAATATGGAATACCAATCTGATAGATTGAATGTTAGCAGGGAGTCCGATGACAGAAACAGATCAAGGGCCCGTCGGCGCGGAACGTGTCCTGACGGTACTGATGGAACTCGCGAAGGCCCCGGAGGGTCTGAGCCTGGATGAGCTGACGAAGCGCGTCGAGGCCACGAAGCCGACCGTCCATCGCGCACTGGCCTCGCTCACGCGCGTGGGATTGGCGAACCGCCTCGAGCGTGGCCGCTATGTGCTCGGCGACGAGTTCCTCCGCCTCGCCTTCCTCCACCAGGACCGGCGCCTCGACAGCGCGCGCATGGAGCCCCTGCTCGACGCACTCACCGCCGAGTTCGGGGAGACCACCCACTACGCCGTCCTAGACAAGGACGAAGTGGTCTACCGCGCTAAGCGCGATCCAGCAGAGGGGGCCGTCAGGCTCACCTCGACGGTCGGCGGGCGCAACCCGGCCTATCGAACCGGCGTGGGCAAGGTGCTGTTGGCGTGGAGCCTCGACTCCGCAGGAGCAGCCACGACGTGGCTTCGCACGCACGAACTGCGCCCCCGCACCGAGACGACCATCACCGATCCCGCGCTGTTCGCGCAGACCCTCGAAGAGGCACGCGCCCAGGGCTACGCGGTCGACGACCAGGAGAACGAGTTCGGGGTGAACTGCATCGCCGTCCCGGTCTTCCTCGATTCCCCCCTCGTCCCCAGCGGCGCCCTTTCGGTGAGCGCTCTGTCGTTCCGCACGCCGCTGCCCGAGCTGGTGGCCGGACTAGAACGGATCAGGACCATCGCCGACGCACACGACGTGCGCACGCGACCGCAGACGACCGGCTCCTAACGACCCGGCGCTTACAAGAGAGGCACACGCCAACATGCGATTCATCAGAGTGGGAGACCCGGGACTCGAACGGCCCGGCGTCGAGGTCGGCGAGCGACGATTCGTGGATATCTCGGACGTCGTGGATGACATCGACGGCGCTTTTCTCGCCTCGGATCGGATCGACGAGGTGCGCATGCTCGTCGCCGAGCGCGTCGGCGCCGGTGCCGTGCAGTCTCTCGAAGGGCTCCGCCTGGGTGCGCCGTTCACCCGCCCGCACCAGATCCTGTGCATCGGGCTCAACTACCGCGACCACGCAGAGGAGACGGGCCAGCCGGTTCCCGAGGAGCCGATCCTGTTCACCAAGGCTCCGAACACTCTGATCGGCCCGAATGACGACGTGCAAATTCCCCGCACCTCCACCAAGACCGATTGGGAGGTCGAGCTTGGCGTCGTGATCGGCCGCCGGGCGAGCTACCTCGAGAGCGAGGAAGAGGCCTCGGCGTGCATCGCGGGCTACGTCACCGTGAACGACGTAAGCGAGCGCGCCTTCCAGATAGAACGAGGCGGCCAGTGGTCCAAGGGCAAGTCCTGCCCCACCTTCAACCCTGCCGGCCCATACCTGGTAACACCGGACGAGGTCGGCGACGTGCTCGATCTCGGGCTATGGCTGGATGTCGACGGCGAGCGCAAGCAGAACAGCTCGACGGCTCAGATGATCTTCAGCCCCGCCTTCATCGTCAAGTACCTCAGCCAGTTCCTGACTCTGGAACCCGGCGACCTGATCAACACCGGCACTCCGCCCGGAGTCGGAATGGGCTTCACCCCCGCCCAGTTCCTGCGCGGAGGTGAAGAGATCCGACTCGGGATCTCCGGCCTCGGCGAGCAGCGGCAGCGCGTACTCGCCTGATCCCGCGGCAGGGGCCGGCCTCACGTGTGCGTGAAGCCGGTGACCCCCGCCCCTCCCCAGACGACGGCCCGAGGACTTGCGGCGTATTCGTGCACGGTTAGCGCACTCAGCGCGACGGCATGCGAGTTACGCGTGCCGAACATGGCCGTCGGCGCACCTGTGCGGGGGTTCCCTGCGGTCGAGGCGATCGTGTTGCCGGAGACGGTGATGTTCTCGGCGCCCCCGACGAAGATGCCGAACCGGGGCGGATCCTCGATGTAGTTGTCCTTCACGACGTGACCGTGGTGCGGCTTGCTCGCGCCGCCCTCGTAGTCGTCGCGAAGGTTCTCGATCATGATTCCCGCCGCCGACGACGGCCAGCCCAGCATGCTGCGGTCGACGCACACGCGGACGATGGAATTGCGCTCGATGATCGAATCCACGCTCCCCACCGGCCCTTCGTTGTATTGCGGGTCGTTGGCCACCCAAATGCCCCAGTAGGCCAGATCGAACATCTCGTTCGCGTGCACATAGGCCCCTCCCGTGCGCAACCGAACGCCGAGGCCTCGCAGTTCGCGGAAGGCGTTGTACTGCACGTCCGCTCCTGGTGCGCTGAACGACCGATTGAACATCTGGTCCCCCGACGCCGTCCCCGTCGGCATCGCGGCGAGGGAGGCGCTCACCGGCCCGCCGGACAGACTGTCACCCGTCACGCTGACGACGGTCGTCTCACCACGCAGGGTACCCGTGGCCATGTTGACGATCTGCACCGCGTCACCGGGAGCGAGCTGCATGGCGCCGGCACCGAGCGCGATCGTCGTCCCGGACACCGAAGTCGCCGCGCGCGAGGTGCTGTAGATGTTGATGCCGTCGTCGTGCAGCGACTCGAAGGTGTTCCCGAAGATGCGCGGACCGATCCTTCCGCCGTGGTTGTGCACGCCGTCGGCGTTCGCGCTGATCCATCGGTTCGACCCGGGCTTGCGCGTCACGATCGAATCGCGAATGACCGTACCGTCGGAGTCGCTCGGGATGAATGCGGCACCGGGCGATGCGTACATCTCGATGGAGGCGACCGTGACGTCAGTGCAGCGATAGATCGCGATACCGTGCCAGTTGCCGCGGAAGCCGGTGACGAAGCCGTCGCCGAGCGCCATCGCCCCCATCTGCGGGCGATGGTCCGGGGCGATCGTGAGCCGCCACCGACCCGACGGGAGGACGGCGCCGGTATGCGTGTACGAGAACGTGATCTGCCCCCCGCGCTTCATCAATCCCGTCGTCGCGTTTCGGAGGGTGCCGTAGTTCGACGCAGGGAACAGCGCCACGTCGGCGAGTGTCGGATATCCGCTCATCAGCTGCAGATCGACGGTTCCTGCCACCGCGTCGATGGCGGTGATCGTTCCCTGCGTGAACGGCACGATCGCATAATCGATCGTGAAGCCCTCCACACGAATGGTCGAGGAGCGGGCGATGCTAAGTGCGCCCGCATACGGCGTCGTCACGAGCAGGGTCGTAGACGATCCGTAGAGCGCGATGCGGGCCACGCCATCGATCTCGAGCGCGTACCACGATGCGGTGGAGATCCGATCGATCCGGTAGACGGCCGAGGAGAACACGACGGATGCCGTCCTGGTCGACCCGCCACCAGTCCATGACGCCGCAGCGGCGACGGCCGCTCGAATCGCGGGAGCACTGTCGGATGCCCCTCCTGGCGATGCACCGTAGTCATCCACCGCGAAGATGTGATGCGTGGCGGATGCCGGCGGGACTCCCGCCGATGCCAGCGACGGCACGGCGACACCCGCGGCCGCGCCGGCCAGGACTCCGGCGGCACCGATCATGAATGCGCGACGATCGAACTCGACCATTTCTCTCTCCTCCTCATTGAGGGACGCTCACAGTGGAGCACATGAGTCAACGGTTGCGCAACTGTTATCGTCGATCCCTACCCTTATCCTGGTAGTCACTTGACAGATGTACCCGATGTGGTCGATGGTAAGTGAACAACCGGTTGTTCAACCGTTGCACCCGACAGGAGCTTCAACGATGAAATCCAGACGCATTCTTGTGTCCACCCTCGCCGGCACGGCCTTGCTGGGGCTTGCCCTCACTTCATGCGGAACCGCCTCCGAGCCCGCGGAGTCCGGCCCCGTCACGATCAGCATCGGCGACGTGCCCGGCGCCGATCAGCCGGAGCTCCGCGCCCTCGTCGAGGACCAGGTCAAGGCGTTCGAGAAGGAGAATCCCGACATCACCATCGAGCTCAGCGAGAGCAAGTGGGATGCCACCGGGTTCCAGGCGATGGTGGCCGGCGGCACCATGCCGACGCTGCTCGGCGTGCCCTTCACAGAACCGGCCACGCTGATGCGCAACGGCCAGATCGCCGACATCACGGATGCGCTGGACAAGATCGGCTTCACGGAGACCCTCAACCCGACCGTCATGCAGGTCGTCACCGATGGCGACGACCGCCTCTACGGAGTGCCGCTCGATGTCTACTCGGTCGGCCTCGCCTACAACCGCGCATTGTTCGAGGCCGCCGGCCTCGACGCCGAGCAGGGGCCGAAAACCTGGGACGAGGTGCGCGAGTATGCCAAGAAGATCTCCGACGCGACCGGAATGGCCGGTTACTCGACCTACTCGATCGAGCACGTGGGCGGCTGGATGACGACGGCCGGCGCCTACAGCTTCGGCGCCACGCTCTCGAATGAGGAGGGCACCGAGGCGACGCTCGACGAGCCGGGGATGGTGGACTACCTCGACCTCGTGAGCGACATGCGCTGGGAGGACAAGTCGATGGGAAGCAAGTTCCTCTACGGATTCAACGACCTGATCCAGGACTTCGCCGCCGGCAAGGTCGGCATGTTCCTCAGCGTCTCGCAGCACTTCCCCGCCGCGGTCCAGCAGTTCGGCATGAACCCTGACGACTACGGCTTCACGGCGATTCCGGAGCAGGACGGCATCCAGCGCACACTGTTGGGTGGTGCGGTCGAGGTGTTCAACCCCCGCGCGACCGAGCCCGAGATCGAAGCCGGACTCCGCTGGATCGAGTTCAACAACTTCCGCTCATACACGGACAAGGACGTCGCGGTGGAAACCGTCAAGAAGAACGTGGCCGCCGGTAGCCTGATCGGCGTTCCCGGACTGTCGCCGCTCGACCCCGCCGTGCGCAAGGAGTACGACTCCTGGGTGAGCGAGTACTACAACGTCCCGATCGACCAGTTCAGCGGATACCGCGACGTGATGGACGAGCAGGAGCTCGTGCCGGAACCGACCAGCCAGCCCCAGCAGGTCTATGGCGAACTGGATACCGTGCTGCAGAAGGTTCTCAACGAGCCGAACCAGGACATCTCCGCGCTGCTCACGGCGGCCCAGGATGCCGTGAACACCAAGCTCGCACGATAGCAGTCACCGGTCGGCGGCGCCCCGCGGCGCCGCCGACCTCACTACCGGAGAAGCAGCCATGCCCCCCATCTCGAGCGCCACCCTGGCCCCGGACGCCTCGCCCGCACGCGAGGCCGAGGCGCACAGCCCCCGACCCGTCCCCCGACGACGCCCGTCGATCGTGCGCTGGTACCGACGCGGCGGGCTGGTCCCGGTGCTGTTCGCGATCCCCGGCATCCTCGCCTTCACCTACTTCTCCTGGGGCCCGATCGTCTCGGGCGCGATCATGGGGTTCCAACGCACCAACCTGATCGACGACGCGACCTGGGTGGGGCTCACGAACTTCGCGTACGTCCTGTCCGATCCCGTGCTCCCGCAGGCGGTCGGCAACACCGTCTACTTCGCCGTGCTGGGCATGCTGTTCGGATTCCCGGCACCCCTGGTCCTCGCCGTCTACATGGCCGAGCTGCGTCGCAGTCGGGCGCTCTTCAACACGCTCGCGTACCTTCCCGTCGTCATCCCGCCGATCGTCGCGATCCTGCTCTGGAAGTACTTCTACGACCCCTCCGCCGACGGACTCTTCAACCAGATCCTCGGCGCCGTCGGCATCGGACCGCTCCCCTGGCTCAACGCGAGCGCGAGCGCGATGCCATCGATCGTGCTCGAGGTGATCTGGGCGACCGCCGGCGGCACCGCCATCATCTATCTCGCCGCGATCACCTCCGTGAAGCCGGAGCTGTACGAAGCGGCCGAGATCGACGGCAGCGGCATCTGGCGACGCATCTGGCACGTCACCCTGCCCCAGCTGCGTGGCGTGATCCTCGCGCTCGTCCTGCTGCAGCTGATCGGCACGCTCCAGGTGTTCACGGAGCCCTATGTCTTCACCGGCGGAGGTCCCGACAACGCGACCGTCACGGTGCTCATGCTCATCTACAGCTACGCCTTCCAGTACGGCGACTACGGCGCGGCCACCGCGCTGTCGTTCCTCCTGGCGATCGCACTCGCCATCGTCTCGGTCGTGTACCTGCTCGCCACCCGGAAGTGGAGCCGCTCATGACCGACACCCGCCTGATCACCGTCACGCCAGCCCGTGCGCGCCGCAAGGCGGCTGAGGCTCCGGAACGATCCGCGATCTCGGATGCCGACCGACGTCGGCCGAGCGTCAAGGCGACGATGACGACGCTGCAGATCGCGTTCTTCTCGTTCCTCGTCATCGCCGGCGTCGGGCCGATCCTGTGGCTCGCGAAAGCCGCGCTCTCCACGACGCAGGATACGATCTCGCAGCCCTTCGCGTGGTTCCCCAGCGGCATCCAGTGGGGCAACCTCGCCGCCGCGTGGGAGCAGATCCAGGTCGGCCGCTACCTCGCCAACACCGCCGTGATGGCGCTGGGCTCGACCATCTCCACGGTCGTCGTCACCGCGTCGCTCGCCTACGTGATCAGCATCCTCCGCCCCCGGTGGGCGAAGTTCCTCTCCGGCGCGATCCTGGTGACGCTGTTTGTCCCCGGCGTGATCTCCCTCGTTCCTCTCTATCTGACCGTCGTCGACGTGCCCCTCGTGGGAGTGTCGCTGATCGACACGTACTGGGCCGTATGGCTGCCGGCGGCCGCCAACGCCTTCACCGTGCTCATCGTCTCGCGGTTCTTCGATGAGATCCCGCGCGAGATCATCGAGGCCGCCCGCGTCGACGGCGTGGGCCCGCTGCGTATGTTCTTCATCATCGTGCTGCCGTTCTCGAAGTCGATCCTCGGGGTGATCGCCGTGCTGACGATCCTCAATTCGTGGAAGGACTTCCTGTGGCCGATGCTGGTACTGCCGGGCAGCGAGCTGCAGCCGATCTCGGTGGCTCTGGCGCGCGTCGCGGGCAAGACCGACCTGAGTCTGCAGATGTCGGCGATGCTGCTCGGACTGCTCATCCCGATCGCCGTGTTCCTCATCTTCCAGCGGCAGATCCTGAAAGGTGTCAGCATGTCTGGTGGGATCAAGGGATGACGAGAACGGAACGACATGGGTAAGAAGGGCGTGACCCTCAAGGATGTGGCCGCCGTGGCCGGGGTGTCGACATCGATCGTCTCCCGCGTCCTCAACGGCGGCGGGCGGGTCTCGCCGAAGACGAGAGAGGCGATCCTCGAAGCGGCACAGCGGCTCGAGTTCCGCCCGAACGCGCTGGCACAGTACTTCGCCCTCGGGCGCAGCTTCACGGTCGGGCTTCTGACCGAGAACTCCACGGGTATCTTCTCGATGCCCGTGATCGCCGGTATCGCGAGCGAGCTCAGCCGCCACGACGTCGCGGCCATGATGTACGACGACGGTCGCGAAGGCGCGGCGCGGGCCGAGAACATCAAGAAGCTGCGCGCCCGCCACGTCGACGGGGTGATCGTGGTCGGCGACGGCAACGAGATCCCGCTGCGCTCCGTCACCGCGGACTTCGATGTGCCTGTCGTATACGCGCACGGCATCACCGACACCGACAGCGATGAGGTCGTCGTCCCCGATGACCTCATGGCCGGCCGTGTGGCGGCCGAGCACCTGCTCGCGCAGGGGCGGAAGAACATCGCCTACATCACCGCTCACCGCGCCTCCGATGCGGTCGCGAAACGCCTGGAAGGTGCCGACGCCGTCCTGCAGGCCGCCGGTGTACCGGTGGCCGAGAACCGTCGCGAGTTCGGCGACTGGTCAGGAGCGTGGGGCTATCGCGCCGCGGAACGTCTGCATCAGGCAGATCCGACCATTGACGGCATCATCTGCGGCAATGACGTCACTGCGCTCGGCGCGGCCCGCTACCTGGTGGGCAACGGCATCCGCGTTCCGGAGGACGTCGCTCTCGTCGGCCACGACAACTGGGTCAAGTACTCCGATTCCGAGGCGCAGTTCCTCACCACCATCGACCCCCGCCTGGTAGATGTGGGCATCGCGGCGACCGACCTGCTCGTGCGCATGATCAACGAGAACCCCACAGACGAGAGCGTGCGGCGCGTGCCGGGCGAGCTCGTGCTCGGGTACTCGTCTGGTGCGAAGGGTGCCCCCGACGAGCAGCAGCTTCCGTTCGTCTAAGCCACGGACCCGGCTCGGCCGCCGGCCGGGGCGACCGTTACCTCGCTGTTCCTCGTCACGAGCCAGGCGGCGCTATCGACTCGCGTGTCTTCGATCGAGATATCGGTGGCACCACCCACGAACACCGCAGCGGATGCCAGATGCTCGATGTCGTTGTCCCGTAGCGTCAGGTGCCGGTGAGCGCGGCCAGCGGCGGGACCGTCAGCGCCATCGAACAGCTCGATCATCACGGTGGCGGCGGAGTGAGGCCAGGAGCGCAGCGACACATCCGTCGGTGTCGCCCGGAAAGTGTTACCCGCAATCACCACGTTCCGCGACCCGAGTGGCCCCTCCGACCATCCGGGGTCGTTGGCGACCCAGAGGCCGCAACCCGAGAGGTTCTCGAACCGGCAATCCTCGATGACGCCCTCGCTGGCTTTAAGCCGCACGCCGATGCCGCGGAAGTCGTAGAAGCGCGACCCGGCGATGCGGAAGCCGGGCAGCGCGTTCGACCGGTTATAGACGGCCGCCCCGACTTCGACCGATGCGGGGAGATCGCGATCGACGATGACGAGCCGCGGCTCGGACGCGACGACTTCACTGACCTCAATCTCGGCGAGCACGACGCCGGTAGGAGCATCCACCAGTTGCAGCTGGTCGCCCTGCCGAACGGGACCCTCCCCTTCGAGCACTAGCGTGCGGTCGGCCAGACCGACGAGCGTCAGCGCATGCACGTAGAGATTGACCCCGTCGTCGTGCATGCCTTCAAAACGGCATCCCGCGATCAGGGGTCCGCGACGACCGCCTTGGCAGTGCACGGCGTCGGCATTGCTGCTGATCCAGCGAGTCGATCCAGGCCGACGGGTGACGGTTACATTGTGAAGCGCGGTGCCCGACGACTCGTGCGCCAGGATCGCGGCACAGGGGGCCGCATGGATCGTCACCGACCTCAGCGTCACGTCGTCGGAATCCTGCACCCGAATGCCGTGCCGATCACCGCGGTGCCCGACGACGAACCCGTCACCCACCTCGATGTGAGACATCCACCCGCGATCGCTGGGCTCGACGGTCACCAGGAAGGCACCGTCCGCATCGGGCTCCGTCGCGTATTCGATCATGAAGGTCTGGCGCGAGTCGGGTTTGAGTCCGCCCGTCTGCGGATCGCGCAGGGTGCCGTATCCCGAGCCCGTGAACAGCACCCGGTCCGAGAAGTCCGGATAGCCCTGCTCGGGGACGAATCGGAAGCGTGACGCCTCGGTGTCGACGTGCGTGATCACCCCCTGCGTGAACGAAGGCGCGGCGTAGTCCAGGACGAAGCCGTCGAGCACGACATCCTTGGACCGCCGGATAGTGAAGGCCTCGCGATGCGGATCGGTGAACAGCAGCTCCGCCTGCGGGCCGGTGAGGGTCACGCGGGCGGCATCCGCGATGACGATCGCCGCGCCCGTCGCTCCGTCGTCGGTAGGCGGATCGATCCGGTGCACGCCGTCCGCCAGCTCGATCACCGCGGTGCGTGACTCATCGGCTGACGTCCACTCACCCGCCTGGAGAACCGCTGCGCGCAGCGCCGCCCCTCCGTCGTCCGAGACGGGCACCACGCGGTGCCACACGTCTCCGCCTGCCGCCCCACTCACCATTCGACGTAGCTCCCATCCCGCGGATCGCTCCACCACAGCGCGAGTGACGGCGCGACCTCCACTGCATGTTCCCGAACGCACTCCTCATCGATGTCGAGTCCGAGTCCGGCGCCCTGCGGCACCGGAAGATATCCATTGACCGGCACCCAGTCTCGCCTGTTGCGGACGTATGCATGCTCTTCGCCGTCGACGAGGGCTGAGAAGTCGATCACGGTCTCCTGCACCGCCGCGTTCGGAGTCGCCGCATCCACCTGGATGCATGCTGCGAAGGCGACGAGCCCGAGTGGGCAGTGCGGCGCGAGCTGCGCGTCGAACACCTCAGCGAGGGCGCCGATGCGCACCACTTCGGAGATCCCTCCGGCATGCGCGAGGTCCGGTTGCGCGAAGGCGATCCCTGCCCGCAGCACCGGATCGAACTCAGTGCGCGAGTACAGACGCTCGCCGGTGGCGATCGGCGTCGACGTGCCGCGCACGAGCTCTCCGATATGCGCGGAGTGCTCGGGGCGCAGAGGCTCCTCGACGAACGACAGCCCCAAATGCTCGGTGCGCGCGAGGAAGCGCCGCGACTGCGGGATCGAGAATCGCCCGTGCAGATCGACGGCGATGTCGACGTCGTCGCCAATGGCCGCACGCAGCTCCTCCAGCTCCTCCACCAGACGCCTCATCGTCGCCTCCGTGTCGACGAAGCGCGTGGGCTCCGTGGGAGCGACCTTGACCATGGTGTATCCCTCGGCCGCGAGCTCTCTCGCGCGCACAGGGTTGCCGATGCGGCCGTCGACGTTCGCGTGCCCGTAGAGCCGCACAGCGGAGCGGACCTGGCCTCCCAGAAGCTCGTGCACAGGCGCGCCGAGCCGTTTGCCGGACAGGTCCCACAGCGCCTGATCGATCCCGGAGACCGCCGAGGACATCACCGGACCTCCTCGGTAGAAGCCGCCCCGGGTGAGCACCTGCCAGTGGGCCGTGATCCGACGGGGATCCTGGCCGACCAGATAGTCGGCCATCTGACGCACCACTGCGGCGACCGAACCGACCCAGGTCTCGAGCGTGGCCTCTCCCCAGCCGACCAGGTCGGTATCGGTGCCAATACGCACGAGCAGCCTGCGATCGGTGAGGATGAACGATTCGACCGAGCGGATCTGCACGGCTCAGCCTGCCGCTTCGACCGCGGGCGCGGGCTCGATCTCGTGCTCGGCGACGAATCCCAGCAGGTGCCGCGCGCGATCCGTGCTGACCGGCACCGCACGTCCGGGGAAGACGCGCTGCCGCGGGACATCGGGGGCGTAGGCGTCCAGCAAGTCTTCCGTGTCGAACGGCACCAGCGTCTGCGGAGCAGCGAGCTGCACGACGACGGCCCCATCAATGTCGGCATCCAGACTGCGGGCCACCGCCGTAGCAGCATCGCGCACGTCGAGGTACGACCAGCCGAGCTTCACGCCCTGCGCGGGATCACGGGTCCACTCGTCGCCGACCACACGCAGGGCCTCCGCGTCATCGACCCACGGGAAGCGCAGCGCGATGATCGACATGCCCCAGTGGCTGGCGACCATCCGCGCCGTGAGCTCGTCGGAGTA
>Ga0307406_10000446_pt1 | contig 24118 bp, 34 predicted proteins | sample 322Cmetagenome_3_FD_203706 | JGI IMG/M metagenome (GOLD analysis project Ga0307406, IMG submission 203706) | Maize rhizosphere microbial communities from greenhouse at UC Davis, California, United States - 322HYB-C-2 | ecosystem: Host-associated > Plants > Roots > Rhizosphere > Soil | place...
CGCGGTCAGCTCGTACTTGCCGTTCATCAGCGAGGCCGTCAGCTTCACCGTCGTCACCTGCACGAGCACGCCCTCGTACGGCTCGCCCGCCGCGCTGATGTCGCTCAGCGTCGCCGGCGCGATGACCAGCGGCGACGGCAACGTCGTCCCCGGCGCGGCTACCACCGTGACCGTGCCGTTCGTGATCTCGGTGACCGCGTCGCCCGCCGCCGGCGAGACGTCGAACTCCTCGACGGTGCCCTGCACGTTGACCGTCGCGCCGACCGCCAGGGTGGCCGGGAGCGTGGCGCCCACGAACACGTAGACGCCGTGGCTCGCCTCGGCCGCCAGGCCGTCGGCGACCCAGATCCCCTTGTTCGTGCCGATGTCGTCGCGCGCGGTGATGAAGACGTTGGCCAGGTCCGCGGCCTCCGGGCTCACCTGCGTCTGCGACGCGCCCACGCTCGTCGACATCGGGCGGCAGCCCGCGCCCCCGAGGGCGATGTCGTCGGCCTTGCGCGGCAGCACGAGGTCGTTGAAGAAGTAGTCGCCGATCCCCGTGACGCGGTCGTAGCAGACGCCGAACGCGTTGGCCGCCGGCAGCGCCGCGAGCACCGACTGCACGCGCGCGAAGCCGCTGACGCGGAACTCGACCTGGTCCACGGCGGTGCCGAACGAGCGAGACGCGCCCGTCTGGCGGGCGTTGATCAGGGTGATCAGCACGCCCTCCCACTTCTCCCATTCGGCGTCGCGCGCCGCCTTGTCGAGCAGCGAGATCGCCGCCGCGTCGACGATCGCCGGCGCCGGCGGCGTCATCGTGCCGCGCTTGGTGAGCTTCATCGTGCCGCCGGTGACCGGCTTCAGCTCGGTGACCTTGCGGCCGCTCGTGTCGCTCGTGAGCGCGAACTCGTCCTTCTGCGCGCCCTCGATGTCGATGACATCGCCGGGCGCGAGCATCGCCACCTGATCGAGCGGCGCGCTGAAGACCTTCACGCCGGAGAACGGCCCACCCGCCGCGTCCTGCACGAAGAAGTCGCCGGTGCGGGCGCCGAACGAATCGATCGCCGTGACGATGACGCCCTTCAGCTTGACGGCGGTGCCCGGCGGCATCTGGTCGCTCTGGACGTCCTTGATGCGGAGATCCACGGCCGCGTCGGTCATCGGCGCGGCGTCGGGATCGGTGACGGCCGCGTCGGGGTTATCGGGGTCCTTGTTCGAGCGGGTACAGGCGACGAGAGACAGACCGAGACCAAGCCAGGCGAGCGTCGTAAAGCGCATGAAGCTCCCGCGGTGAGAGGGCTGCACGTCCGGACCACAACCGAATGGTTGCTGCCGACGTTATTGCCCAAGCGGGAACCGCCTGTATATGGAAAAAATAGACGAGGCCCGCTGATGGGGCGGGCCTCACAGGTGATCGCTCGGATTTTTTCCCGGTTCCGCGGCGCGTCGTGAACGGCGAGATCTCGGGAAGCCGTCGTCGCAGCTAGAACGTGTGCGGCGCTACGCGCGCTACACACGACGCTTGCGTCGCGGCGAAGCGCTCGATGCGCTACGCGGTCGGCTGGCCGTTCAGACCGACGAGCTCGACGAACGCCATCGGCGCCGCGTCGCCCTTGCGGACGCGCGTCTTGAGCAGCCGCGTGTAGCCGCCCTTGCGCGACGCGAAGTGCGGGCCGATCTCGGCGAACAGCCGCTCGAGCGCGCTGCGCGTCTTCACCGTCTGGCGAGCCATCCGGCGCGCGTGCAGCACCTTCGCGCGCTCCGCCGGCGTCGCCTGCGTGCCCTTCGCGAGGAGCGCCTGGACATCGACGCTCCACTGGATCGTCGCGTCCGCGTAGCTGCGGAGCTCCTTGGCCTTCGCCTCGGTCGTCTCGATCCGGCCGTACGTGAGCAGCGACGTGACGAGGTTGTTGTACAGGGCCGTCCGGTGCGACGAGGTGCGGCCGAGCTTACGTCCTGACTTGCGGTGGCGCATGGTGATCTGCCTCGGTGCTTCAGGGCTTCTTGAGCGGGTTGGGACCCGGCCAGTTGTCGAGCTTCATGCCGAGCTGCAGGCCCATCTCGGCGAGGAGCTCCTTGATCTCTTTGAGCGACTTGCGGCCGAAGTTCTTCGTCTTCAGCATCTCGGACTCGGTCTTCTGCACCAGCTCGCCGATGTACTTGATGTTGGCGTTCTGGAGGCAGTTGGCGGAGCGGACCGAGAGCTCGAGCTCGTCCACCGTGCGCCACAGGTTCTCGTTCAGCTTCTCGGCGGCCTCGTCGCGCGGGGCCTCGACCGGCTCGGCCATCTCCTCGAAGTTGATGAACAGGTTCAGCTGCTCCTTGAGGATCTTCGCCGCGTACGCGACCGCGTCGTCCGGCCGGACGGCGCCGTTCGTCCACACCTCGAGCGTCAGCTTGTCGTAGTCGGTCTGCTGGCCGACGCGCGCGTTGGTGACGATGAAGTTGACCTTGCGGATCGGCGAGAACAGCGCGTCGATCGCGATCGTGCCGACCGGCAGCTCGTTCGAGTGGCGCTCGGCCGGGGCGTAGCCGCGGCCCGTCGCGATCGTGATCTCGACGGCGACCCGGCCGTCCTTCGACAGCGTGCAGATCCGGTGGCTCGGGTTCAGGCAGGTGACGCCATCGACGAGCGTGATGTCGCCGGCGGTGATCGGCCCCTCGCCCGTCTTGTCGAGCCGGACGGTGTACGTCTTGTCAGCCTCGACCTTGAAGAGCGTCTCCTTCAGGTTGAGGATGATGTCGGTCACGTCCTCGACGATGCCGGGGAGCGACGTGAACTCGTGCAGCGCGCCCTCGATCGCGATGTGCGTGATCGCGGCGCCCTGCAGCGACGACAGGAGGATGCGGCGCAGCGCGACGCCGAGCGTCGTGCCGAAGCCGCGCTCGAGCGGCTCGCAGGAGAACTTGCCGTAGGTGTCGGAGCGCTCCTCGATCTCGAGGGTGCGCGGGCGGATGAGGTCCCGCCAGTTCTTGGCCATGAACGCGGTCTGCTCTGGGGTCGGTTCCATCTCTCGTCTCCTCGATCAGCGCGCTTTCATCACGGCTGATCTGCGGGCGGGGGTCGAATCCCGCCGGTGCCGCCGGCCGAAATAGCCCGCGGTGCGGTGCTGCCCCACGGGCAGCGCCAGGATTGAAAAAGTCTGCTCCTCGCGGAGCCGGCGGTCACTTCGAGTAGAGCTCGATGATCAGCTGCTCGCGGATCGGCAGCGTCACGTCTTCGCGGGAGGGCAGCTGGACGATCGCGCCGCGGAAGTTCTCCTTGTCGAGCGTGATCCACTGCGGCACGCCGCGGCGATCGACGGCGGCGAGCGCCTCGTTGATCCGCGCGATCTTCTGCGACGACTCGCGCACCTGGACGACGTCCCGCGCCCGCACGAGGTACGACGGGATGTTCACCTTCTTGCCGTTGATGGTGAAGTGGCCGTGGCGGACGAGCTGGCGCGCCTCGGCGTGGTCGCTCGCGAAGCCCATGCGGTAGACGACGTTGTCCAGGCGCCGCTCGAGCAGCTGGATCAGCGTGTGGCCCGAGACGCCCTTGGTCCGCAGCGCCTTGTAGTAGTAGCCGCGGAACTGCCGCTCCGCGATGCCGTAGATGCGCTTGACCTTCTGCTTCTCGCGCAGCTGCTCGCCATAATCCGACCGCTTGCGGCGGCGGTTCTGGCCGTGCTGGCCCGGCGGGTACGAGCGCCGCTCGTAGCCGCACTTGTCCGTGTAGCAGCGCTCTCCCTTGAGGAAGAGCTTCATGTCCTCACGCCGGCAGAGCCGGCAAACTGCACCAGTGTAGCGAGCCATTGCTTGAAGCTTCCTTGGGAGGTGATCAGACGCGACGGCGCTTGCGGGGCCGGCAGCCGTTGTGCGGCACCGGGGTCACGTCCCGGATGAGGTTGATCTTGAACCCGGCGGCGTTCAGCGCGCGCAGCGCGGACTCGCGGCCCGAACCGGGGCCGTTCACGTACACGGTCACGTTGCGGACGCCATGCTCCATCGCCTTCTTGGCGGCGTCCTCGGCGGCGAGCTGCGCGGCGAACGGGGTCGACTTGCGCGAGCCCTTGAAGCCGCACGTGCCGGCCGACGACCACGCGACGACGTTGCCGCTCACATCGGTGATCGAGACGATCGTGTTGTTGAACGTCGCCGAGATGTGCGCGACGCCGGTCTGGATGTTCTTCCGGACCTTCTTCTTCTGCTTGCCTTTGACCTGCGACATGGGCTCTTTGACCTTCTCGCCGTAGCGCTACTTCTTCGTGACCGCGCCCTGCTTCTTGACCGCCATGCGGCGCGGTCCCTTGCGGGTGCGAGCGTTGGTGTGAGTGCGCTGACCGCGAGCCGGGAGATTCCGGCGGTGGCGCATGCCGCGGTACGAGCTCAGATCGACGAGGCGCTTGATGCTGAGCTGCACGTCGCGGCGGAGATCGCCCTCGACGCGGTAGTTCTGCTCGATCGCGTCACGGATCTTGCGGACGTCGTTCTCGTCGAGATCGTCGCTCTTCTTGTCGAGCGAGATGCCCGCCTGGTTCAGGACCACGCGCGCAGCGTGGTGGCCGATGCCGTAGATATACGTGAGTGCGATCTCGATCCGCTTGTTGCGCGGGAGGTCGACGCCTGCGATGCGTGCCATGTGTCTGTGTCCTCTTTGGGCTGGGCCGTGGCTGCCAGACGGGCGCTAGCCCTGACGCTGCTTGTGACGAGGGTTGGAGCAGATGATGCGAACGACGCCCTTGCGCTTGATGACCTTGCACTTCGGGCAGATGGGTTTGACGGACGCTCGTACTTTCATGGCTCGCTCTTCACTTGGCTCGCGGAGGTGATCAAGGCTTCCCGGGCGACGAGGAGGGACGGGTCAGCACCCAGGGGCCCTCGTCCGTGATCGCGATCGTGTGCTCGAAGTGCGCAGACATCGAACGATCTTTGGTCACGGCCGTCCACTTGTCGTCGAGAACCTCTACTTCGTGGGCCCCGGCGTTTACCATGGGCTCGACGGCGATGACAAGACCGGATTTCATACGTTTGCCGGAGTCGGACTCGCCGAAATTGGGGACCTGCGGGTCCTCGTGCATCTGGCGGCCCGTCCCGTGGCCCACGAACTGGCGGACCACCGAATAACCCCGGGCTTCCGCGTACTTCTGTATAGCGTTGCCGAGATCGCCCAGGCGCTTGCCCGGGCGGCAGAGGGCGATCGCCTGTTCGAGGGCCTCCTCGGCCGTCGCCACCAGGCGGCGCTTCTCCGGGCTGACGTTGCCGACCAGCACCGTCCGGGCCGTGTCGGCGCAGAAGCCGTGCTTGAAGATGCCGAAGTCGATCCCGATGATGTCGCCGTCCTTGAGGACGTCGCTCTTCTTCGGGATGCCGTGCACGATCACGTGGTTGATCGACGTGCACAGCACGGCCGGGTACGGCGGGTACGCGTAGCCCAGGAACGCGCTCTGGACGCGGTGCTTCTCGATCCCCGCGCGGGCGATCCGATCGAGCTCCCAGGTCGAGGCGCCCGGCTTGGCGGCGGCGCAGATGTCCTCGAGGATCTCGGCGCAGACGAGCCCCGCCTCGCGCATGAGGCGAATCTCGTCGCGAGACTTCAGGTTGATCCGCACCCGGGCGCTCTCAGCGCGGGCGCGCGGCGACTCGACCGCGGATCCGCGGGCCCTTTGGCCCAGCGAAGCCCTCGTAGTTCCGCGTGATGAGGTGCGATTCGATCTGCTGCACGGTATCGAGCGCGACGCCGACGACGATCAGGAGACCGGTGCCGCCGAACTGGAACGGCACGTTCAGGTACTTCTTCAGGAGCGCCGGGATCATGCACACGAGCGAGAGGTACAGCGCGCCAGCGAACGTGATGCGCGTGAGCACGCGCTCGATGTACTGCGCCGTGTTCTTGCCCGGCCGGATGCCCGGGACGAAGCCGCCCGACTTCTTCAGGTTGTCCGCGACGTCGACCGGGTTGAACACGACCGACGTGTAGAAGAACGCGAAGAAGACGACGAGGATCGTGAAGATCAGGTTGTAGCGCCAGTCCGCGGGGTGCAGCACCGACGCGAACTCCTGCATCCAGCCCGACGACGCCATGTTCGCGAGCTGCGCCGGGAACATCAGGATCGACGACGCGAAGATCGGCGGGATGACGCCGGAGACGTTGATCTTGAGCGGCAGGAAGCTCTGGGCTCCCGAGTACATTTTTCGCCCGACCTGGCGTTTGGTGTACTGGACCGGGATCCGGCGGTGCGCGCGTTCGAAGAAGCAGATCGCCGCGATCGTGCCGATCACGAGGATGAGCGTGAACACGGCCCCGAGGCCGATGCCGCCACCCTCGCCGCCGCTGCCGAGGTATTGGGTGAGCGAGTCCGGCATGTGCGCGACGATGCCGGCGAAGATGATCATCGACGAGCCGTTGCCGATGCCGTTCTCGGTGATGAGCTCGCCGAACCACATGATGACGACCGTGCCGGTGGTCATCGTGATGACGGTGAGCAGGTGGAACCCGAGGCCGGGATCGACGACGACGTCGGCGCCGCCGCGCGAGAGGCCCTCGACGTAGCTCGCCGCGAACCACGACTGGACGATCGCGACGAGGACGGTGCCGTAGCGGGTGAGCTGGTTGATCCGGCGCTTGCCCTGCTCGCCCTCTTTGTTGAGCTGGTCGAGCTTGGGCACGACGACCGTGAGCAGCTGCATCACGATCGAGGAGGTCACGTACGGCATGATGCCGAGCGTGAAGATCGAGAATTGCTCGAGCGCGCCGCCCGAGAACATGTTGAACATGCCCAGGAACGAGCCCGAGCCGCCCTTGGAGACGACGTGGCTCATCTCGAGCCGGTTCACACCGGGGATCGTGATGAACACCCCGAGCCGGTAGACGGCCAGGATGAACAGCGTGAAGAGGATCCGCCGCCGGAGCTCGGGAATCTTCCCGATATTGAAGATCGAGGCCACTCGTTACCCTTTACCCGGCGGAAGCCGCCGCGGAGAGCAGCTCGATGGAGCCGCCGGCCTTGGACACCTTCTCCATGGCCACCGACGACGCGCGGTACGCCTTGATCGTGAGCGCCTTGGTCAGCTCGCCCTCGCCGAGGATCTTCACGTACACGGCCTTCTTGGGGACCAGGCCCTTGGCACGCAGCGCCTCGAGATCGACCGTGGCGCCGGCGTCGAACACCTGCTCGAGCGTCGCGACATTGATCGGGTACGGCTCGATGCGGAACGGGTTCTTGAAGCCGCGCTTCGGGATCCGGCGCGGCATCGGCATCTGACCGCCCTCGAACGCGAACCGCGCGCCGTGGTGACCCGGGCGAGCCTTCTGGCCCTTGACGCCCTTACCGGACGTCTTGCCCTTACCCGAGCCGCGACCACGACCGAGTCGCTTCTTGTCGCGGGTGGCACCTGGGTTCGGATGGAGGTTGTGCAGAGAGATCGTGGACATGGGCGAAATCCCGAGGCGCCTGGGAATCTGGCGCGGAAACTAGTTTTGGGCAACTACCAAGATGGGGTGGTCACAAACCACCCCGGCGGGGTCAGCGAATCAGTCCGCCGCTTCGACGGTGACCAGGTGCGCGACCTTGCGGATCATCCCGCGCACCGCATCGGTGTCCTGGAGGATGACCGACTTGTGAGGGCCGCGCAGCCCGAGGCCCTCGAGGGTCAGGTTCTGCGCCTTGGAGCGGCCGATGCCGCTCTTGACCTGGGTGACTTTGAGCTTGATCGCCATGGCGGTCCTCAGGGGGTCTGCGGGCGCTGGTAGAAGTCCGCGACGTTCTTGCCGCGGGTCTTGGCCACCTGCTCGACCGAGCGGAGCGCCTTGAGCGCCACGACGGTCGCGTGGATCACGTTGTGCGGGTTCGACGTGCCGAGCGACTTGGTGAGGATGTCGGTGATGCCGGCGACCTCGAGCACGGGGCGGACGCCGCCGCCGGCGATCACGCCGGTACCGGGCGAGGCCGGGCGGAGCAGCACCTGCGCCGCGCCGAACAGGCCCTCGATCTCGTGCGGGATCGTGCCCTTGATGAGGGGGATCCGGAACAGGTTGCGCTTGGCGCGATCGGTACCCTTGCGGATCGCCTCGGGCACCTCGTTGGCCTTGCCGAGGCCCGCGCCGACGTGACCGTGCTGGTCCCCGACGACGACCAGCGCCGAGAACGAGAACCGCCGGCCGCCCTTGACGACCTTGGCCACGCGGTTGATGTGGACGACGCGGTCGACCAGCTCGCCAACTTCTTCGGGATTGATCAGCATGATTACCTTTTAGAACGCCAGGCCCGCGTCGCGGGCGCCGTCGGCGATCTCCTTGACGCGTCCGTGATAGATGAAGCCGTTGCGGTCGAACACGACCGTGGTGACGCCGCGGGCGATCAGCTTCTCGCCGAGCACCTTGCCGACGATGCGCGCGCGCTCCTTCTTCGGCTTGCCCGCGACCGCCTCCTTGAGGGCGGCCTCGAGCTCGCTCGCGGAGGCGAGCACGCGGTTCTGCGTGTCGTCGACGGCCTGCGCGTAGACGTAGCGCGCCGAGCGGAACACGCTCAGGCGCGGACGCTCGGCGGTGCCGTGGACCCGCATGCGGATCGACACCTTGCGGCGGAGCCGCTTGCGGACCTTGGGATTAGCAACTTTGACGTGGCCAGCCATGTTCGTTCTCCTGCTCGAGGCCTTCGCCGCGGTTTCCGTACGCGGCAACCTGTGCGAGCGCTGCGATCACTTGCCCGCGGTCTTACCCGCTTTGCGGAGGATGGTCTCCTCGACGTACTTGATGCCCTTACCCTTGTACGGCTCGGGCGGGCGCAGGCTGCGGATCTTCGCCGTCGCGGCGCCGAGCGCCTGGCGATCGATCCCCGACAGGATGAGGAGGTTCTTGTCGACCTTCGCCGAGATGCCCTCGGGCAGCGTGTACTCGACCGGGTGCGAGTACCCGAGCGACAGCACGATCTTCTGGCCCTTGAGCTCGGCCTTGTAGCCGACGCCGTTGATCTCGAGCTGGCGCGTGAAGCCCGTGGTCACGCCGGTCAGCATGTTGCCGACGAGCGCGCGCATGAGGCCGTGCGCGGCGCGCTCCGGCCCTCCGTTGCCCTTGCGCTCGAACACGATGACGTCCTTCTTGTCATCGTCCTTGGCCTGCTTGACCTCGATCGCCTTGTGGCGCGCGAGCGTCAGCGTGCCCTTGGGGCCCTTGGTGGAGATGGTGTCGGGGGTGATGGTCACCGAGACCCCCTTGGGGATCTCGAGCGGCTTACGACCGATGCGCGACATGGGTCACCAGACCTCGCAGAGGACTTCGCCGCCGACGCCCAGCTTGCGGGCCTCGCGGTCGGTCATCACGCCCTGCGACGTGGACAGGATGGCGATGCCGAGGCCGTTTCTGACCCTCGGCACCTGCTTGGCGGGGACGTACGAGCGCTGGCCAGGGCGCGACACGCGCCGCATCCCGGTGATCGCGCAGCCCGACGGCGTCGACCGGCCGTCGTAGCGGAGCGCGAGCTTCAGCGTGCCCTGCTTGGTGTCCTCCTGCGCCGTGACGCTCTGGACGAAGCCTTCGTCCCGGAGGATCTCCGCGATGCGGAGCTTGATGGTCGAACGCGGGCACTCGACGAGTGACTTGCGCGCACGGATCCCGTTCCGGATGCGTGCGAGGAGATCAGCGATTGGATCGGTCATCGACATACTTGCTTGCCCTCACCAGCTCGACTTGATGACGCCCGGGATGTCGCCGCGGAGCGCGAGCTCTCGGAAGCAGCAGCGACACATCTCGAACTTGCGCAGGTACGCGCGCGACCGGCCACAGCGCTTGCAGCGAGCCTTGATGCGGACCTTGAACTTCTGCTTCTTGGGAAGCGTATCGATCAGCTTGGCCATGATTACGCGGCTCCTGCGGCGCCCGTCGTGGGAGCGGCCTGACGGAACGGGATCCCGAGGTGGCCGAGCAGCGCGCGCCCCTCGGCGTCGGTCTCGGCGGTGGTGACGATGCTGATGTTCATGCCCTTGATCGAATCGATCTTGTCGTACTCGATCTCGGGGAAGATGATCTGCTCGCGGACACCCATGGTGAAGTTGCCGCGGCCGTCGAAGCCGCGCGGCGACACGCCGCGGAAGTCGCGGACGCGGGGCAGCGCGATGTTGCACAGCCGGTCGAGGAACTCCCACATGCGCTCGCGGCGCAGCGTGACCATGACGCCGATCTTCTGGCCCTTGCGGAGCTTGAAGACGGCGATGTCCTTCTTCGCGCGCGACACGACGGGAGACTGGCCGGTGATGGCCTTGAGCTCCTCGATCGCGTTCTCGATCATCTTGGGCTCGTCCTTGGCCTTGCCGAGGCCCATGTTGACCGTGATCTTCACGATCCGGGGCACCTGCATGACGGTGGAGTAGCTGAACTCCTTCACCATCTGCGGGCGCACCTGGCCGTCGTACAGCGCCTTGAGCTTGGGAGCCTTCTCGCGCTTGTACTTCGGCGCCGGGCCCGTCGGCTCGGCCGCCTTCTTCTTGCCTTCGCCCTTCGCGCGCGGCGGCTTCTTCTCGGCCTTCTCAGCCGGAGCGCCGCCCTCTTTCTCGTCGTCCTTCGCCATGATCTACTCGCTTCGTTCGTTCGTCGTTCCTCAGGCCATGCCGGCGCTGGGGAACTTGGTTCCGGACTTCACGGCCGCGCGGACCTTCTGATCGCCGTCCTTGACCATCTTGGTGCGCGTGCCGCCGCTGTTGGTCGTCTTCTTCTCGTCGTACAGCGCGACGTTCGAGATGTGGATCGACCCTTCTTTGTCGATGATCCCACCCTGCGGGTTCTTCTGCGTCGCGCGGCTGTGGCGCTTGATCATCGCGACCTTCTCGACGATCACGCGGTTGCCGATCACGCGCAGGATCTTGCCGCGCTTGCCCTTGTAGGCCCCGCTGGTGACGACGACGAGGTCGCCCTTGCGTACGTGCGCCATGGCTACAGCACCTCCGGCGCGAGGCTGATGATCTTCATGAACCGCTTCGCGCGCAGCTCGCGAGCGACCGGCCCGAAGATGCGGGTGCCGATCGGCTCGTTCTCTTTGTTGATGAGGACGGCCGAGTTGCCGTCGAACTTGATGTAGCTGCCGTCGGGCCGCGCGAGCTCGCGCCGGGTCCGCACGATCACGGCGCGCGCGACCTCGCCCTTCTTCACCTTCGCGCCCGGGATCGCCTCGCGGATCGACACGATGATGACGTCGCCGATCGTGGCGTAGCGCCGCCGCGTGCCGCCGAGCACCTTGATGCAGTACACCTTCTTCGCGCCGCTGTTGTCCGCGACGTCGAGGACCGAAGTCATCTGGATCACGACGCGCCCTCCACGGCCCGGGACACGGTGCGGAGCAGGCGCCAGCGCTTGGTGCGCGACAGCGGCCGAGACTCGATGATCTCGACGACGTCGCCGACCTTGCCGGTGTTGTGCTCGTCGTGCACGTGGTACTTCACGCGGTTCGTCAGGAACTTGTGGAACCGGCGGTCGCGGACGCGACGGATGACCGTCACCGTGATCGTCTTGTCCATGACGGTCGACGTGATGGTCCCGATGATGACGCGCCGGGAGCCGCGGGCATCGCCCTGCTCGCCCTTGGCGCCCTTGGTCTGGGTCGTATCGCTCATGGCTTCACTTCGCCTTCTTCTGCGCCTGGCCCTCGAGGCCCAGGCCGCGGCCGCGGAGGATGGTCATGATCCGCGCGATGTCGCGGCGCTTGCTGCGCAGCTCGGCCGTGGACGTGACCTGGTTCGTGTGCTGCCCGAGCCGGAGCCGGAACAGCTCGTCGCGCGTGCGCGCGAGCACCTGGCGGAGCTCCTCGTCGGGCTGATCGCGCAGCTGCTCGAGGTTGGTGGAGACCTTGCTCATAGGACCGGCTCCCGCGAGATCAGCTGGGTCTTGATCGGCAGCTTGTGGTGCGCGCGGGTGAACGCCGTGCGGGCGATCTCCTCCGACACGCCCTCGACCTCGAAGATCACGCGGCCCGGGCGGACCACCGCGACCCAGCCCTCGACGCCGCCCTTACCGGTACCCATTCGGGTCTCGGCCGGCTTCTTCGTGAACGGGTGGTCGGGGAAGATGCGGACGTAGATCTTGCCGAGCTTCTTCACGTGGCGAGAGATCGCCACGCGGGCCGCCTCGATCTGACGGGCGGTGACCCAGCCCGGCTCGAGGACCTGCATGCCGAAGTCGCCGAACGACACGCGCGTGCCGCCCTTGGCGTTGCCGGCCAGGTGGCCCTTGTGGGACTTGCGAAACTTTGTGCGCTTGGGTGACAGCATGGTGGGCTCTCGGGGGGCTCAGGTGCGCGGGGCGGCCGCGGGGCGCGGCTCCTTGCGAGCCGTCGGCAGGACCTCGCCGTGGAAGACCCAGGCCTTCACGCCGATGCTGCCGTAGGTGGTGTGGGCCTCGGTGAAGCCGTACTCGATGTCGGCGCGCAGGGTGTGCAGGGGCACGCGGCCCTCGCGGTACCACTCGCGGCGGCACATCTCGGCGCCGCCGAGCCGGCCGCTCGAGGCGACCTTGATGCCCTTGGCGCCGAACTTCATCGCGGTCTGGGTCGCCTTCTTCATCGCGCGGCGGAACGCGATCCGGCGCTCGAGCTGCGTGGCGATGTTCTCGGCGACGAGCTGCGCGTTGGTCTCGGCCTTGCGGACCTCGATGATGTTCAAGAACACCTCGTTGTCCGTCAGCGCCTGGACGTCCTTCTTGAGCGTCTCGACGCCGGCGCCGCGCTTGCCGATCACGATCCCCGGCCGCGCCGTGTGGATGTTGATCTTCGCCTTGTTCGCGGCGCGCTCGATCTCGATGAAGGACACGCCAGCGTGGTTCAGCTTCTTCTTGATGAAGTCCTTGAGCTTCAGGTCTTCATGCAGCCACTTGGCGTAGTTCTTCTCCTCGTACCACCGAGACGACCACGTCTTGATGATGCCGAGGCGGAAACCGGTCGGGTGTGTCTTCTGGCCCATCGCCTAGTCCTCGTCCGTGACGACCACCGTCAGGTGGCTGGTCTTGTGATTGATGCGGTTGCCGCGGCCCATCGAGCGCGGCATGTAGCGCCGGTTGATGGTGCCGCCATCGACGGCGATCGTGTGGATCCGCAGATCCTCGACCGACGCGTCGCCGCCGGACCTGTCCTCGGCGTTGGCGGCCGCCGACTTGATCGCCTTGGAGATGATGAGCGCGGCCTTCTTCGGCATGAGGTCGAGCAGGCCCACGGCCTCCTCGACGGACTTGCCGCGGACCAGGTTAGCGACCACCCGCATCTTGCGGGGCGACATGGAGATGCCGCGGACGAGTGAGCGTGCTTGCATGGCTAGCCCTTCTTCCGCTCGCCGCTGTGGCCGTGGAAGGTGCGCGTGGGCGAGAACTCGCCGAGCTTGTGGCCGACGTGCTGCTCGGTCACGAACACGGGCATGAACTTGCGGCCGTTGTGGACCGCCATCGTGAGCCCGACCATGTCAGGGGTGATCGTCGAGCGGCGCGAGAAGGTCGAGACGACCCGCTTGTTCGGGTTCGACTCCTTCTGGGCGGCCGCGATCTTCTTCGGCAGGTAGTGGTCCACGAAGGGACCCTTCTTTACTGAACGAGGCATCTCTACTTGCTCCGGCGCCGGATGATGAACTGGTCGGTGCGCTTGTTGTGGCGGGTCTTCTTGCCCTTGGTCTTGAGGCCCCACGGCGAGCACGGGTGCCGGCCACCGGAGGAGCGGCCTTCGCCACCGCCCATCGGGTGATCGACCGGGTTCATCGCGACGCCGCGGTTGTGCGGGCGGATGCCCATCCAGCGCCTGCGGCCGGCCTTGCCCCACTCGATGTTCGCGTGCTCGGAGTTGCCGATCGCGCCGATCGTGGCGCGGCAGTCGATGTGGACGCGCCGCATCTCGCCCGAGGGCATGCGCAGCGTGGCCCAGTCACCGTCCTTGGCCATCAGCGTGACCTTGGTGCCGGCCGACCGCCCGATCTGGGCGCCGCGGCCGACCTTGAGCTCGACGGCGTGGATCTCGGTGCCGATCGGGATGTAGCGCAGCGGCAGCGAGTTGCCGGGCTTGATGTCGGCGGTGTTCGCCGAGATCACCGAGTCGCCGACGCCGAGCCGCTGCGGGGCCAGGATGTACGCGCGCTCGCCGTCGGCGTACTGCAGGAGCGCGAGGCGCGACGAGCGGTTCGGGTCGTACTCGATCGCGAGCACGGTGGCCGGCACGCCGGTCTTCTTGCGCTTGAAGTCGACGACGCGATAGCGCTGCTTGTGGCCGCCGCCGCGAAACCGCGAGGTGATGCGGCCGTGGTTGTTGCGCCCGGCCTTCTGCGCCTTGGGAGCGAGGAGATCCTTCTCCGGCTCGCTCTTGGTGACGTCGCCGAAGTCCTGGCTCGACATGCCGCGCCGGCCCGGGGAGGTCGGCTTGTACCGCTTGATCGACATCTCAGACTCCCTCGAAGAACTCGATGTTGTCGCCGGCCTTGAGCGTCACGTACGCCTTCTTCCAGGTCGGGCGCTGGCCGGAGAACCGGCCGATGCGCTTCTGCTTGCCGCGGATGACCACGGTGCGGACGTCGGTGACGGTGACCTTGAACAGGTCCTGCACCGCGCGCCGGATCTCGATCTTGTTCGAATCGCGAGCGACCTCGAACACGACCTGCTGGGCGTAGGCATCGCCCTCGGCGTGCGCGCCGGAGGCGCCGCCGGTCTCGCGGAGCCGCGCGCTCTTCTCGGTGAGCAGCGGGCGCTTGATGATGGACTGCGCGTCACGCATGGCTTACTCCGCGCCTTCGCCGGCGGCCTGGTTGCCGAGCGAGCTCTCGAGCTGCTTGGCGGCCGCCTGGGTCAGGACGATCGTCTCGTGGCGAAGGATGTCGTAGACGTTGAGGCCCTCGGGGGCGATCCACTGCGACTTGGCCAGGTTGCGCGCCCCCCGGACGAGGTTCGTGTTGTCCCTGGCGTCGACGATCAGGACCTTGTGGTCGGGCTGCGCGATGCCGAGCGCGGCGAGCGCGGTCGCGACCGACTTGGTCTTGCCGTCGGTGGCGAAGCTGTCGAGGACGACCAGCTGGTTCTCCGAGACCCGGAGCGACAGCGCCGATCGCAGCGCGAGCTTCTTCGCCTTGCGGGGCAGCTGGTAGCTGTAGTCGCGGGGCTTCGGCCCGAAGACCGAGCCGCCGCCGACCCAGTGCGGCGCCTGGCGGCTGCCCTGGCGGGCCTGGCCGGTGCCCTTCTGCTTCCACACCTTCTTCGAGCTGCCGCGGACCTCGCCGAGGCGCTTGGTGGACGCAGTGCCCGCGCGGCGCTTGGCGAGCTGCCACTTCACCGTCTCCCAGAGGAGGTGCTCGTGGATCTCGGCGCCGAACACGGCGTCGTCGAGGTCGATCGACCCGACGGCCTTACCGCTGGTGTTCTTGAGGTCTAGCTTCGGCATTGCAGGTTCTCGCTTCTTGAAACTTCTCGAAAGCTCGCGGGAGGCCCGGGGGCGCGGGGCGCCCTCCGGGCGTCAGGTCTTGATCTCGACGTCGACGCCGGCCGAGAGGTCGAGCTTCATCAGCGCGTCGAGCGTCTGCTGCGTCGGCTCGAGGATGTCGAGCAGGCGCTTGTGGGTGCGGATCTCGAACTGCTCGCGCGACTTCTTGTCGGTATGCGGCGACCGCAGCACGCAGTACTTGTTGATCTTGGTCGGCAGCGGGATCGGGCCGGCGATCTTGGCGCCCGTGCGCTTGGCGGTCTCCACGATCTCCCCGGCCGACTGGTCGAGGAGCTTGTGGTCGTAGGCCTTCAGCCGGATGCGAATGCGTGGGGTCGTCATGGGGCGTTCTCTTCGTACCTTCGTTACTTCTTCACCGGAGCGGCGTTCTCGAGGATCTTCGTCACGACGCCGGCGCCGACGGTCTTGCCGCCCTCGCGGATCGCGAACCGGAGGCCCTCCTCGCAGGCGACCACCGAGACGAGCTCGACGTCGACCTTGATGTTGTCACCGGGCATCACCATCTCGGTGCCGGCCGGCAGCGTCACGGTGCCGGTCACGTCGGTGGTGCGGAAGTAGAACTGCGGCCGGTAGCCGTTGAAGAACGGCGTGTGGCGACCACCCTCCTCCTTCTTCAGCACGTACACCTCGGCGGTGAACTTGTTGTGCGGGGCGATCGAGCCCTTCTTGCAGAGCACCATGCCGCGCTCCACCTCTTCGCGCTTGGTGCCGCGGAGCAGGACGCCGACGTTGTCGCCCGCCATGCCGCTGTCGAGGAGCTTGCGGAACATCTCGACGCCGGTGCAGGTGGTCAGCTGGGTATCGCCGAGGCCGACGATCTCGAGCTCGTCGCCGACCTTGACCACGCCGCGCTCGATGCGACCCGTGACGACGGTGCCGCGGCCGGTGATCGTGAACACGTCCTCGACCGGCATCAGGAACGGCTTGTCGACCTCGCGCTTGGGCTCGGGGATGAACGAGTCACACGCGTCCATCAGCCGCTGGATCGACGGCGCGCCGTAATCGCTGGTGTCGCCCTCGAGCGCCTTGAGCGCCGAGCCGCGGATGATCGGGGTGTCGTCGCCGGGGTAGTTGTACTTGGAGAGGAGCTCGCGGAGCTCCATCTCGACGAGGTCGAGCAGCTCCTCGTCGCCCTTGCCGATCATGTCGCACTTGTTCAGGTAGACCACGATCGCCGGCACGTTGACCTGGCGGCCGAGGAGCACGTGCTCGCGGGTCTGCGGCATCGCGCCGTCCGGCGCGGAGACCACGAGGATGGCGCCGTCCATCTGCGCCGCGCCCGTGATCATGTTCTTGATGTAGTCCGCGTGGCCGGGGCAGTCGACGTGCGCGTAGTGGCGCTTGTCGCTCTCGTACTCGACGTGCGCCGTCGAGATCGTGATGCCGCGAGCCTTCTCCTCGGGCGCCTTGTCGATCTGATCGAATGCCGTGAACTTCGCGAAGCCCTTCGTCGCCTGGACCTTGGTGATCGCGGCGGTCAGCGTCGTCTTGCCGTGATCGACGTGGCCGATCGTACCGATGTTGACGTGGGGCTTGTTGCGGACGAATTTTTCTTTGGACACGGTCTTCTCCTTATCGAATCAAGCGCGAGCACGGCGAGACATCAATTCGTCTCGGAGTTGATGGGGAAGCTCGGCGTAATGGTCTAGTTCCATGGCGTGGGTGGCGCGACCCCGGGTGCGCGAGCGAAGGTCGGTGGCGTACCCGAACATCGTCGCCATCGGGACAAAACAGGCGACGGTCTGTACACCAGTCCGTGCGGTAATTCCAGCGACTTTTCCCCTTCTGGCATGCAAATCGCCGAGGACATCCCCGAGGTGCTCGTCGGGGGTAGTCACCTCGAGCGCCATGACGGGCTCCAGGAGGATGGGGTTGGCCTGGACGGCGGCGGCCACGAACGCCTTCGCCCCGGCCGTCTTGAACGCGTAATAGTTTGAATCTACAGGGTGATAGCTTCCCCCGACCACCTGGACCCGGAGATCGGTCATCGGGTGGCCCGCCAGGACCCCCCGCTCGACGGCCTCCGCGATGCCGGCCTCGACCGCGGCCGCGTGCTCGGACGGGATATCCGAGGTGGAAGCGCGGTTCTCGTAGACGTAGCCCCCGCCCCGGTCGGTGGGCTCCACCACCAGCTGGACGTGGCCGTACTCGCCGCGCGGGCCGCCGGGACCGCCGGCGGTGCGCACGAAGCGATTCTCGCCCTCCGCGCGCCGGGTGAGGGTCTCGCGGTAGGCGACCTGCGGGTTGCCGACCCGGGCGCGGACGCCGAACTCGCGGAGCAGCCGGTCGACGACGATCTCGAGGTGGAGCTCGCCCATCCCGGAGATCACCACCTGGCCGGACTCGGCGTCCGTCTTGACGTGGAACGACGGGTCCTCGAACGCGAGCCGCTCGAGCGCGAGGCCGAGCTTGGCGTGATCGGACTCGGTCTCGGGCTCGACGACGACGCCCATCACCGGGCTCGGCACCGCGATCGGATCGAGGAGGATCGGGAACCGCGGGTCGCACAGCGTGTCGCCGGTGGCGAGCTTGCCGCCGACCACTGCGCCGATCATGCCGGCCTCGAGCTGGCGGATGTCCTCGCGGCGGTTCGCGAACATCCGCACGAGGCGGCCGATCTCTTCGTTGTGCCCCTTGGCGGCGTCGAGCACGGCGTCGCCGGTCCGGAGGACGCCGGTGTACACGCGCACGAACGCGAGGTGGCCGCCGTGGCCGTCGTTCTGGACCTTGAACGCGAGCGCCGACAGCGGCTCGTCGTCGGCCTGCTCGGTGATCGCGCGCGTGACCGTGGGGCCGCCGGCGGGCTCCGCGGGATCGCGGCCGCGGATCTCGCGCAGATCGAGCGGCGACGGCAGGTAGTCGAGCACGCCGTCGAGCAGGTTGTGGATGCCCTGGTTCTTGAACGCGGCGCCGACGAACGTCGGCACGCCGCGGCCGGACAGCGTGATCCGGCGGAGCGCCGCGCGGATCACCTCGGGGGGGAGCTCGCGGCCGGAGACCCACGCCGCCATCAGCTCGTCGTCGAGCTCGGCGATCGTCTCGAGCATCTTCTCGCGCGCGCGGCCGGTCAGCGGCATGTGCGAGGGCGGGATCGGGCCGTCGGTGAACTGGGCGCCGAACGTCGCGGCGTCCCACGTCCGCGCGCGCATCGTGATCAGATCGATCACGCCGTCGAACGTGGCGCCGCTGGCGCGCGAGCTCTCGAGCACGAGGCCGGCGCCGCCGGCGCGCAGGCCCTTGGGCGTGTAGAGCGGCGCCTGGACGGCGATCGGCGTGGCGCCGAGCCGGGTCTTCATCTCGGCGAGCACGCGCTCGGGCTCGGCGCCCTCGCGGTCGCACTTGTTGATGAAGGCCAGGCGCGGCACGCGGTAGCGGTCGGCCTGGCGCCACACGGTCTCGCTCTGCGGCTCCACGCCGGCGACCGCGCAGAACACGGCGATCGCGCCGTCCAGGACGCGCAGCGAGCGCTCGACCTCCATCGTGAAGTCGACGTGGCCCGGCGTGTCGATCAGGTTGATCACGTGGCGGGGGCTGCCCCAGCCGAACGTGGTCGCCGCGGCGGTGATCGAGATGCCGCGCTCCTGCTCCTGCTGCATCCAGTCGGTGACCGCGGAGCCCTCGTCGACCTCGCCGATGCGGGTCGTCGCGCCCGAGTAGAACAGGATGCGCTCGGTCGTCGTGGTCTTGCCCGCGTCGACGTGCGCCATGATCCCGATGTTCCGGGTGCGCGCGAGCGGGACGCTGCGGGGCTCGTGAGGTTTCATGCGGCGTGTTCGGGAAGAACCAGGCGCCGCGGGGCGAGAAGGCCTCTGATGGGGTCAGAGTGGGTGCGAGGTCCGCGCCGTGGCGCGGCGGTCGCTCCCGGTGAGCTCGACGGTTCGAGCGCCTCGATCTTCAGGCTGCGCTGCCGGCATGGCCGGGCGTCGCCTTTGATCTCGGGTCGCCTTTCGAGCCCCGCGATGGGGCTGTCGCGTCTTGGGCCTTCCGCGCCTCCTTGAGCCTCTCGGGGTGAGCGGGCCGACTACCAGCGGTAGTGCGCGAACGCCTTGTTCGCGTCGGCCATCTTGTGGACGTCCTCGCGCTTCTTGACCGCGTTGCCGCGGTTCTGCGCGGCGTCCACGATCTCGTTCGCGAGCCGGTCCATCATCGTCTTCTCGTTGCGCTCGCGGGCGTACTCGACGAGCCAGCGCATGCCGAGGGCGAGCGATCGATCCGGCCGGACGTCGACCGGGACCTGGTACGTCGAGCCACCGACGCGGCGGCTCTTCACCTCGACGCGCGGGCGCACGTTCGACAGCGCCCGGTCCCACACCTTCAGCGGGTCGTCCTTCGCGCGCTCGGCGACCATGTCGAGCGCTCCGTACACGATGCCCTCGGCGACGGCCTTCTTGCCGTCGCGCATCACCACGTTGACGAACTTCGTGATCCGCCGGCGCACGTCAGAGGGCGCGTCCGTGAACTTCGGATCGGGCAGGACCTTGCGCTTGGGAACTTCACCTTTACGAGGCATGGCCGATCTCCGTTTACTTGGGTCGCTTGGCGCCGTACTTCGAGCGGCTCTGCTTGCGGTTCTGGACGCCCGTCGTGTCGAGCGTGCCGCGGATGATGTGATAGCGAACGCCCGGCAGATCCTTCACACGGCCGCCGCGGATGAGGACGACGCTGTGCTCCTGCAGGTTGTGCCCCTCGCCCGGAATATACGAGGTCACCTCCATCGCGTTCGTGAGGCGAACGCGGGCGACCTTGCGCAGCGCCGAGTTCGGCTTCTTCGGCGTCGTGGTGTACACGCGCGTGCAGACGCCGCGCTTCTGCGGGCACTGCTTCAGGGCGGGAGACGCGCTCTTTACGCGCAGCTTCTCGCGACCCTTGCGGACGAGCTGGTTAATCGTGGGCATCTAGGGATCCTGGGCGTTCGTAACGGAGGCGAAATCTTATGGATCTCCCACCCCCTGTCAAGCGCATGTGCCTCGGATAAACGGCCGCAGCGGCTCGTCGATTGCCCGATGATCGCCCGATGATCGCCTGACGATCGCCCATCGACCACCCGTCGATCGCTCCTCGATCGTCCGAGCTGGTGCCGCCGCGCAACCCATATATTCCGGGCTTCTGGCCGGGCTTCTGGCCGGGCTCCTGGCCGGCTCCCGGAGAGCGCAGCTAGCGGATCTGGCGCGCGAGCGCAGCTGCGTATTTGCGCAGGTAGAGGTTCGGATCGGTCTTCGCGACGGCCTGCAGGTGAGGGATCGCCGGGCGGCCGATGGACTTCTTCAGGAAGGCCTCGGCCTGCCTGTCCGTCTTCTTGCTGACGAGCATGCCGATCACGTTGCGGATGAGGACGGTGTTGGTCTTGTACCCGCCGTTGCGATAGATGGCGGCGCGGTAGTACTCCATCGCGACCGACCACCAGCGCTGATCGAAGTAGAGGTTGCCGAGGAGGAACGCGGTGTACGCGCTCTTGGGCGTCTTCTGCTCGAGCGCCAGGAGGCTGGCGAGCGCCAGGTCGCGCTTGCCGTCCTGGATCAGCTTGACCGCGCCGTTGATGGTGGTGGCCAGGACCGGCGCTGACGCGACCGGCTTGGGCCGCTTCTCGGCCTCGGACGGCGTCTTGGGCGCGTTGTCGTCCTCGTCCTCGGCGCGATTGGCGCCGGCGGGGTCGGGGTTCGTGGCCTCGGCCGGCGACGGCACTGCCTCGGTCTCGACCGCAGCCGCCGAGCCCGAGCCCGAGCCTGCCGAGCCGCTGCCCGCCGCGGTCTCGCCGCCGCTGCCCACCGCGGCCTCCGCAGAGCCGGCCGCGCTGCCGCTGCCCGGTCCGGTCCGGTCCGGTTCAGCGGCCGAGCCGCTGCCCACCGCGGCCTGTCCCGCGCTGCTGCCGCTGCCGCTGCCGCTGCCGGCCTCGCCCGAGCCGCTGCCGCGATCGGGCTGCGGCGGCTCGGCCTGCGCGAGCTCGCCGCTCCCCGGCGTCGTCGCCGGCGGCTTGGCCTTGGCGCGGCCCTGGACGTAGTACGCCGCGTACGCGCCGCCGCCGAGGACGACCAGCGCGAGCAGGATCCCGAGGCCGCTGCTCGACGACGAGCGCGATGACGAGCGCGCCGCCGCCCCCGCCGCCGCTCCCGCCAGATGGGCCGATCGCGCAGGCCGCGACGGCCGCGCGGGCGGCGCGGACCGGGCGATCCCGGGCTCCACCTCCGGCGGATCGGCGACCGTGCGCTCCGAGGAGTCGCGCTCGCGCGGCGGTCGCGAGGGCGTGACCACCGTCGCCATCTCGCTGCGCGAGTCGCTCTCGAGCAGCGTCGGGGTGCGGATGGCCGGCTCGGACTGCCGGCTGACGACCGGGAAGCCCCGCGGCCCGGTCGTGGCGACGGGGCGGCCGATCAACGCGTCGATCGCCTCGGCGAACTCGATCGCCGACTGGAAGCGCTCGCCGGGCACCTTGGCCATCGCGCGATCGATCACGTCCTGCAGCCCCTCGGGCAACTCGGTGTCCGGAGGCAGGCGGCTCTTGATCAGGGGGACGGGCGCGCCGCGGTGCATGCCGAGGAGCGTCAGCGTGTCGTCGGCCTGGAACGGCCGCTCGCCGGTGATCATCTCGAACAGCACGATGCCCACGGCGTAGATGTCCGTGCGCTCGTCGATGATGCCGCCGCCGATCGTCTGCTCCGGCGCCATGTAGTTCGGCGTGCCGACGACGACGTTGGCCTGCGTCGCGTCGCGGCCGCCGGCGCCGCGCAGCCGCGCGAGGCCAAAATCGAGGATCCGCACGTGCTCGCCAGTGCCGATCTCCTCGCTGATCATGATGTTGGCCGGCTTCACGTCGCGGTGCGTGATCCCCTGCGCGTGCGCGTGGGCCAGGCCCGAGACCATCTGGCGCGCGATCGTGAGCGCGCGCAGGGGCGGCAGCGCGCCGCCGTCGATGATCTTCCGCAGCGTGCGGCCGGAGACGAACTCCATCACCAGGTACGGGTTGCCCTGCCAGACCCCGAAATCGACGACCGAGACGCAGTTGGGGTGCGCCAGCTTGCTCATCACCCGGGTCTCGCGCTCGAACCGCGCGAGGAACTCCGAGTCGTTGGCGTACGACGCGTGGAGGAACTTGATCGCGACGATCTTGCCGACGGGGACCCGCTCGGCCTTGTAGACGGCCCCCATGGAGCCGGAGTCCATCGACTCGCTGATGCGGTAGCGCCCGTCGATGAGGCTGTCGATACGTTCGTCCACCGCCGTGGCCATGGCCGCCGCCGAGCGTAGCATGCGCGACGCGGCCGGCGCCCGCGGCTAGCCGCGGCTTAGTGCGTCCACTTGTCTTCGCGCCGGTGCTCGCTGTCCTCGTACTCGTGGGCCATGACGAAGTGGTAGGCCACCTCGCGGGCCTTCTCGCTCTCGACGATGCACTCGAACAGCCACTCGCCCTCGGCCTCGGCCTGCTCGACCTGCACGTAGGCGATCTCGGCGGGGAACACGAGGATCTCCCCGACCAGATCCTTGGCGCGCGCGAGCTGGACGACCAGCGTGTGATCGTCCTCGGTGATCAGCGTCCAGTGGAAGTCGTCGTGGTCGAGCAGCACCGCTTCGGGAGTGCCCGCGCGCACGATGCAGTTCGCGTGGCCGGCCAGCCAGCCCCAGAACTTGTCAAAGGCGAGCGTGGTGGCCACCGCTGCGAGATTTCGCTTACCCGTCGAGCCCATACCGGGCGACTTATAGCCGCGAGCGGACCGCCCGCCAACTGCAAACGGCGCCCGCTCGGGACCGCCGCCGACGTGCGACGGCCTGGCATCGACGCGGTAGAGCCTGCGGTACGCCTGCGCGGCGGAGAACGCGACGCCGATCGAGTCGCCGTGAGGCTCCCGGTTACCAGGTGCCACGCCGCGCCACGGCATCCCGGGGAGGATGCAGGAACCCGCTTCCTCCGCTACGGCGAGGGCTGCGGCTTCACGCAGGTCCGCGTGTCGTGAGCCGGGCACTGCCGCAGGAGCTGGACGCCCACCGTGTCGATGCGACGCACCCCGACGGCCAGATCGGGCACCCCGTCGCCGTCGAAGTCGCCCGCCGTCGCGAACCGGGCGTCGCCCTGGACCCGAGCGACCTCCGGCGAGCGCACGAGCTGGCCATCGGCGGTCCGCTCGATCGGCACCACGAGGTCCGCGGGAGCCGTGTTGGACGCCCGGCAGAGCGCGACCAGCCGGCCGCCCGCGCTCGCCAGATCGATGCAGTTCTCCAGCTGGTCGGCGAGCACTTGCTCGAGCGCGCAGGTCGGCCCGCCCGTGACCCGGAACACCTGCACCAGGCGGCCGCCCGGGCCGTACTGGACAGCCACCTCGTCGACGCCGTCGTTGTCGATGTCGACCGGGTGCATCCCGCCGACCGCGCCCGCGGTGGCGATCCGACAGAGCGTGATCGCCATGCCGCGCGCCGAGACCACGACGAGCTCGCTGCCGTTGTTGTTCGGGCCGTGCATCGCTCCGCGCACCCCGCCCTCGCGGTCGCGCAGCGCGGCGACCGGCGGGCCGAGCCCCGCCGGGATCGGCAGATCGCCGGTCCATCGGGCCATCTTCACGTCGTAGATCAACGCCTTCATGTCGGCCAGCGCGAGGATCTCGACGTTGCCGCTCGTGTTGGTGAGCGGGCCAGCGATCAGGCCCTGGAGCAGGGTGCCGACGGCGGCGGTCGTCGGGAAGCGCGGCGAGGTCATGATGCGGGCGGCGTCGCCGATCAGGAGA
>Ga0307406_10000447_pt1 | contig 24082 bp, 18 predicted proteins | sample 322Cmetagenome_3_FD_203706 | JGI IMG/M metagenome (GOLD analysis project Ga0307406, IMG submission 203706) | Maize rhizosphere microbial communities from greenhouse at UC Davis, California, United States - 322HYB-C-2 | ecosystem: Host-associated > Plants > Roots > Rhizosphere > Soil | place...
GAAGAATCCGGTCTGAAGCAGCTGCAACGCGACGGGAAGCGTGGGGTTCTGAGGTCCGAGGACGATAGCGGGCCAGAAGTAGTTCGTCCACGCTCCGATGAAGGTGAAGAGCCCGAGCATCGCCGCTGCCGGGCGCACGGCGGGAAGCGCGATGGACCAGAACGTGCGGAACGTGGACGCGCCATCGATGCGGGCCGCTTCGATGAGCTCGTACGGGAGTGCGGCCGTGAGGTACTGGGTCATCCAGAAGACGCCGAATGCGGTGACGATGCCCGGAAGGATCACAGCCCACAGGTTGCCGACGAGTCCGAGTTCGCGCATCACAATGTACAGCGGCACGACACCGAGCTGCGTGGGGACGGCGAGAGTTGCGACTACGAATGCAAGCAGTGCGGCACGGCCCTTGAAGCGCAGCTTCGCGAACGCGAATCCAGCGAGCGTCGAGAAGAACACGACAGCCACAGCGGACACTGCGGAGACCGCGAACGAGTTCCAGGCGGCCTTGAGGAGATCGATGTCGGACTCGAAGATCCGCACGAGGTTGGCCACGAGTTCAGAGCCGGGGATCCACGACGGGATCGGGTTCTGGGACACCTCTGCCGACGTGGACGACGCCAGGAGAAGCGTGTAGTACAGCGGCAGAACGGAGACGAGGATGACGACGGTGAGGACCGCGTAGGTCACCCAGGTGGGCCGACCGGCTCCGCCGTTGCGTCGGCGGGCTGCTGCCTTGGCAGCCCCGCGACCAGCGGTCTGCTCAACGAAGGGAACGGAGGGTGCAGTCATGGCGTCCTCTCAAGGCTCGATGCCGGGGTGGGGTGTGCCGTGCGCTCGGACACTTCGACGCGGGCGGCTTTCTTCTCTCGCTGTTGCACGCGGCGCGCTTTCCGCGTGCCGGCGGGAGCATCTCCGGAGGCGATACGCCGGGAGATCCAGTTGCTGATGAGGGCAAACACGACGACGAGCACGAACAGTAGCCATGCGACAGCAGCGGCGCGGCCGAGGCGCTGCTGGTTCCATCCGAGTTCGTATAGGTACAAGGTGATGGTCTTCCACTGGCCGGAGTTGCCGCCGAGGCCTTGCGCGTCATACAGTCGCGGCTCGTCGAAGATCTGGAGTCCACCGATGGTCGAGGTGATGGCCACGAAGATGATCGTCGGGCGTACGGAGGGAACAGTCACCGAGACGAACTGGCGGATACGTCCGGCGCCGTCGATGATTGCGGCTTCGTAGAGCTCTTTCGGGATGGCCTGCATCGCCGCGAGCAGGACGAGCGTGTTGAATCCGGTCCAGCGGAAGTTCACCATCGTGGCGATGGCGATGTGCGCGGGCAGGCTGTCTCGGTGCCAGCCGATGGGGTTAGCTCCAACGAGTTCGAGAACAGCGTTGACGAGGCCCGACTGGTCCGCGAAGAGGCGGGAGAAGATCAGGGTGACGGCGACCGGGGCGACCACATAGGGGAGGAGTACGCCCATGCGCCAGAAGGTCTTCGCGCGGATGTTGGCGTTCAGCACCGCGGCGAGAACAAGGGCGATGGCGAGCTGCGGGATGGTTGACAGCAGGAAGATGCTGAGGGTGTTGCCGAGGGAGACCCAGAAGACCGGGCGGCTGAGGACGAACACGAAGTTGTCGAGCCCGATGAAGTCCCCTTGGCCTCCGATGAGGTCCCAGTCGTGCACAGACACGTATGCCGTGTACAGGAGGGGGAACAGTCCGACGATGCCGAACACGATGAAGAACGGCGCGATGTAGGCATAGGGCGAGGCCTTGATGTCCCAGCGGCCGAGGCGCTCCTTCCATGGAGAGACTGCGCGGGGGGAGCGTGTTGTCCGCCGTGAGGTGTTCAGGGGGTCCGACATGGGATGTTCTTTCTGTCGTGACGAGGGGCGCGCACGGTGTCGTACGCGCCCCTCGGTACCGCGGTGAGGATTGGACTTACTCGAGGTTGCCCAGTTCGTCCAGGAACATGTCCCAGGACTCCTGTGCGTTCTGCGTCTTGTCGACGGAGACGCGGTTGATTGCCTTGTTGAAAGCATCGGTGATCGCGAAGTAGTTGTCTCCCTTGAACGGGATCTCCTTCACCGCGGCCGCGCGCTCGGTCAGGATCTGGCCGACGGGTGCGTTGTTGAAGAACTCGTTCGTGACCTGCTGCAGCTCTTCGCTCTTCTGCGCCTCTACCTGGCTGGGGAAGTTGCCGGTGGACTCGAACGCCTTCAGCTGCTGCTCGGGTGCCGTCAGCCAATCTGCGAGAGCCTGTGCCTCCTCCGGGTGCTTGGACTGCGTCGGAACCGTGAGGTAGGAGCCGCCGCTGTTTCCGCCGCCGCCGGGGAAGACGTTGGCGACGTCCCAACCGGTGACGCCGGCCGCGTTGCCTTCAATGACGCCGAGCATCCAGGACGGCGAAAGCATGACTGCGAAGCCGTCGTTCTGGAAGGAGCTGTTCCAGTCTTCGGTCCAGCGGGCGAGGTGTGCGGAGAGGTCGTCGTGCTCCAGCGTCTGGTCGTAGATCTTCTTCAGGTCCGGGTTCGTTCCGGCGATGATCTCGCCACTGTCGGGGTCTTCCCACAGCACCTCGTACTGGTCGCCCCAGCTGGTGGCGATGGAGGCGGAAGCGTCGTAGAACGGCACTCCGGTGTTCGCCGCCTTGAACTGCTCGCCTACGGCGAAGAAGTCGTCCCAGGTGGCGTCGGCGCCACCGAAGAGCTCGGCGACAGCTTCCCGGTCGGTGGGAAGACCGGCGGCTGCGAAGAGGTCAGCCCGGTACGTGATGGAGGACGGTCCGATGTCGGTCGCGTATCCGAGGAGCTTGCCGTCTTCGGTGGTCGCGAGGTCGACGTTCCACTGGTTCCAGCGGCCTTCGACATCGTCGGAGGTGAGGTCGACGAAGTTGTCCGGGTTCTCGAGAACCTGCGGCAGCCAGCTGTTGTCGACGCCGACGATGTCAGCGAGTCCAGAGCCGGCACCGAGAGAGGTCTGGAACTGCTCCTTGGCCTCGTCGCTGGTCGCGAACTTGTTCTGCTCGATCTTGATGTTCGGGTTGAGCTCCTGGTACTCCTCGATCAGCGCGTCGTATCCCCACTCGCTGAAAGTCGAGATGGTCAGGGTCACCTGGCCGTCTCCGTTGCTGTCATCGCCGCCGGCAGCCGTGCAGCCAGCGAGGAGAACGAGGGGGGCCACGGCAAGCAGAGCGCCTGCCTTCGCCTTCGGGTTTGATCGCATTCCTACTCCTTTGTCTGTGCGAGTGTCACACCGCCCGGGACGTCGGCGTTGCTGTGTGGTGCGGGTACGCGGGTGCTGATGCGTTCCTGCGGGTGGGACTCCGGCCCGGTGTGGGCCGTCGGTCCAGTGTGACAAGTCGAGTATGCGTCATAACTTGTTCATCTGACAAGTTTTTGTTTTCACCTCGTGATGAGCGCGATATCGTGGGGCCATGCCCGAAAGCAATAGAGCTCGCGGACCGTACCGCAAAGGTGTCGAACGGCGCCGCGAGATCGTCGCTGAGGCGGCGAAACTTTTCGGCGAATCTGGATACACGCACTCCTCGATGCGGGAACTTGCGAAGCGAGTCGGGCTCTCACAGGCTCTCCTGCTGCACTACTTCTCGGACAAAGAAGATCTGCTCGTGGAAGTGCTGAACCTCCGAGACGCCTCAGTCGCTGACTACCTGAACCACATCAGGGGGACGGATGTGGCGACACGTTCGAGGGAAGTGGCACGCCACGCGTCGGAGCACGAGGGGCTCACGTCGCTGTATATCGCTCTGTCTGCTGAGGCCATCGATCCTGAGCACCCCGCGCACGGATACTTCGTGGACCACTATCGCGCCGCGCAAATTCAGACCCGCGAGCCGGGCCTTGATCCGGAGTCGCCGCCCGCGGGCGTCAGCCCGGACCTTGTGTCCGCGTTGGGGATCGCCGTGATGGATGGCCTGCAGATTCAGCACGAGTATCGTCCAGACGTCGATGTCGTGGCAGCAGTCGACGCGTACTGGGAGCTCGTCGCGGCGGCGCGCTCCTGGTGGGCGCTTGAGGCCGGGGGGAATCCTCCCCACACGGGTTCGGCGGCCGCTTCCCACGCGAACGTGCAGGAACAGTCGGAGGACGAGAGCGAAGTACGCGTGTCGCAGGCTCGCCCGCGACGGGTCTGACATCTGCGTGCGCCGCTCCCGGCAGCGCACGCAGATGTTGGCTCAGCGTGATTTCAGACGATGACCTTGGCCTCAAGGGCTGGGACATTCCGGGTTTGGCAGAGCTCAGCGAACCAGTGGGCACTGAGCTTCGGAGTCCGGCGGAGCGTGTCGTAGTCCACGCGGATGATGCCGAATCGGGGACCGTAACCAGCTGCCCATTCGAAGTTGTCCAAGAGTGACCAGACAAGGTACCCGTCGATGCGTGCGCCTCGCTCACGGGCGCGCAGTGTGGCCGTGACGTGGTCGATGAGGAACTGCGTGCGGTCTGGATCCATAACCGCTGGCAGACCGCCCACCTCAGTGACCTCGTCCTCAAACGCTGCCCCGTTTTCCATCACCATAATGGGGAGGTCGGGGTACTGCGCCGACAGGGCGACGAGATGGTCTTCAAGGCCCCGCGGCTCCACGGTCCACCCCATCGCGGTCCGGGCGAACCCGTCAGGCCGGAAGAGTTCGACGCGTTCAGATCCGGGAAATTCCGTCCCGCCGGCCTGCTCGAGAGCTGGATTGAAGTCGTTCCGAGCCCGAATGTGCATCACTTCGTAGTAATTGACACCAAGTAGATCAATCGGCTGATGGCAGATCGCCTCGTCGCCAGGGAGAACGAATGCCCAGTCGGTGAAGTGCCGGGTGTCCTCGAGCAAGTCGGCGGGGTAGGCGCCTTCGAGCACGGGTCCCGTGAAGACACGATTGGCGACGGCGTCGAATCGCCGCGCTGCTTCCTCGTCGGCGGGCGCCTCGGGCTCGACGCGGAAGATGTTTAGGACGATGGAGACCTTCGCGTCGGGCTTGGTGATGGTCTTCCGCAGCGCCGACACCGCGAGCCCGTGAGCAAGGTTGAGGTGATGAGCGGCCTTGAGGGCATCCTCATGACGCGTGATTCCGGGGGCGAAGACTCCATGGCCGTAGCCGGCGAACGAGTTGTTCCACGGCTCGTTGTGCGTGGACCAGATGGCAACGCGGTCACCGAGCGCCGCGCCGACGAGCTCCGCGTACCGCTCGAAGGCGTACGCCGTTTCCCGCCCCCGCCAGCCGCCGTACTTGTCTTCGAGTGTCTGGGGAAGATCCCAATGGTTCAGAGTGACAACGGGGCTGATGCCGCGCTCGAGGAGCCCATCGATGAGGTCCGAGTAGAACGCAAGACCCGGCGGATTCACTGCTCCTTCGCCGTCTGGGATCACGCGGGACCAGGAGATGGAGAAGCGGTAGACATCCAGGTGGAGTGCCGCCATCAGGTCGAGGTCCGCGGTCACGTGGTGGTAGTGATCTGCAGCGACGTCGCCCGTGGCCCCGCCGGCGGTCGTCCCGGCGGTGTGGCTGAACGTGTCCCAGATGGAGGGGCCGCGACCATCCTCGGATGCGGCTCCTTCGATCTGGTAGGCGGCGGTTGCCGCGCCGAGGATAAATCCGTCCGGAATCGCCAGATCGCTCGCGTGCAGTGCCTGGTAAGTCATAGTGGATCTCCCAAGAATCATGTGGTCAGTTCGAGCAGCTGGGCGCGGGCGTTTCCTCCCCGTGTCCGCGGCTACCGTATGCCGATCCGCGCGCGGGCGCAGAGATGCCCGAAACTGTTTCGGCGCGAGACGCGCCGTCTGGCTGCGGGCAAGGGGCCGGGGCGGTAGAAGAGTTGCGCAACTTTCGAATCCGGCTAGCCTTTTCCCTATGTCCCCAGACCGCGCGCCCACGCTGCGCGACGTCGCACGAATCGCCGGGGTTTCGGTTCCGACGGTCTCGAAGGTTCTCAACGGGCGCGACGATGTCTCGGCGGCGACCAGAGAGCGCGTGCACGAAGCGACCGCGCAAGTCGGATATCGGCGGGTGCCTTCAGCGGCAGTTGATGCCCTTATCGCTGACCAGCTGATCGATCTTGTGCTCCCCGCGGTAGGGGATTCGTGGGCGAGCGCCCTCATCGACGGCGTCGAGCGCGTCGCGGCGGCAAGCGCGCTGGATTTGGTCATCATCATGGTGCGCAAAGGTGGTGCTCCTTCGCGCTCCTGGGTGGAGAGGCTCGTCGATCACCGGTCGCGCGGCGCTCTCGTCGCGGTGGAGCAGCCCACGAGCGCGGAACGTCGACTTCTCGAGCGGGCTCGCATTCCGTTTGTCCTCATCGACCCAGCAGGGTCCCCGGACCGGTCTGCACCCAGCGTGGGCGCCGCAAACTGGGCTGGGGGACATGATGCTGCGACGCTTCTGCTGAGCCATGGCCACACTTCCTTCGCGGTCATCGCCGGGGACCCGCATTCGCTCAATAGTCGTGAACGGGCCGGGGGGTTCGTCGCCGGCGTACGCGAGCGTCACCCCGATGCGCAACTTCCGCTTGTCTACGGCGGATGGGTGATGGAGATGGCCACGCAAGTAGCAGCGGATCTCTTGAAAGGACCACACCGGCCCACGGCCGTCTTTGCGTGCAACGACAACATGGCGCTGGGGGTGTACGTTGCGGCCCAGGCGCTGGGGCTTCGTGTTCCCGAGGATCTCAGTGTGGTGGGGTTCGACGATGTCGTCGAAGCGAAACTGGCGTCGCCGCCGTTGACCACCATCAGGCAGCCCATCGCGGAGATCGGCGCGGCAGCGTTGCGCAGTCTCCTCGACCTGCGACAAGGTCACGGGATCAGCCGACGCGTCGAGTTGGCCACGGAACTCGTCGTCCGCTCTTCGGTCGCTGCGCCGCCGCGTGACTGACGCGCTCAGCGGACCACGGCAACAAAGAATGTACCGCCTGGCGGACGACACCAGGCGGTACACGTGCGGGGGCACGTCTGGGCTGAGGGTCAGCGCACCTTTACTTTGACGGCCTTGGATTCGGTGGAACCGTTGGCGTTAGTGAAGGTCACGGTCAGCGAGTGCGACCCGGAGGCAACCCCGGTCAGTGAGAGAGAGGCTTGTTGCGCGTTCGGCGATGCCGGTGTGAGCGCCCCTTCGCCGACCACCTGGCCGTCGAGCTTGAACACGTAGGAGGTTGCGTTGGTGCCCCACCACAGGTTCGCCGTTGCGACGAAGGATCCGTCCTGGTCCCAGTTGTCCGTGCTGACCACCGGCTTGCTCGGTGCCGCGTCTTTCACCACGACTTTGGTGGTGGTCGTTGCGGTGACACCTTCCGAGTTGGTCAGCTCAGCACGGTACACATAGGTTCCGTTGGGCTTGCCGGTGAACGAGGTCGTGACCGTTTGTGAGTTCCCGGTGGGGGAATCAACGCGCTGCGCGTCCACGAGTCGGTCGTTCTCATACAACCGGTAGAAGCTACCGGGGGTGCCGTGCCAGAGGTTCATCGTCACGTCGTACGTTCCATCATGAAGACCCGTTGCCCTGCCGCTCGTGTTGGACAACGACGCCTTGCTGGGTGCGGACTCGCTCTCGACGAACTGGCGAAGGGCCTCTTGCACTGAGAAGTATGCAGGCTTGGGGTTGTATTCCTCGTCGAACAGCAGCGGCTTCGCGCCTGGCAGCCACGTGTACAGGTGCTTATCGGTGAAACCCCACGTGCTGATCTCTGTGACACCCGCGGCCAACGCCTCGGCGACGACGTCCGCGTAGATCTCCGCCTGGGAAACCGGGTCATAGGTATGAACGTCGAGTTCGGCGATTTCGACTTCGAGTCCCAGGTCGTGGTACGACTTCACCATCTCGGTGATGACCCCGGGCTCCGGCCCAGCGAAGGTCTCATGCATCTGGAGGGCAACGCCGTCGATGGGCACGCCGTCAGCGACCAGACCGGAGACGAGATCGTAGAGAGCCTGGCGCTTTGCGGGGTCGAACTCCACCAGGTTCTCGTTGATGAAGAGCCGAGCGTCGGCGTCTGCGGCACGGGCGATGCGGAAGGCGTCTGCGATGTATCCCGGGCCGAGCACGCGAGAGAAGTCAGTCTCCGCCAGCTCGGTGCCCTGCGTCTGGATGGCCTCGGCGACCACGTCCCAGCGATCCATCTTGCCGTCGTAGCGCTGCATGATGGTCTCGAAGTGCGTCTTCATCAGGGCGCGCATCGTGTCAGGATCGGTGGTAGCGGTGACGTAACCGGGGTTGCAGCAAGTCGAAATCAGGCCATGACCCTTCACCGCCATGCCGTGTTGCTCCGCGAACGCGACCAGCCGGTCAAGGCCTTCGAAATCGAAGACCCCCTCCTCGGGCTGAGTGAACACCCATTTCAGTTCGTTCTCGGGGGAGAGGCTGTTGAACTGCTCGGACAGAACCTCTGCGAACTGGGGGTCGGCAAGGTAGTTCGAGGGGCGTCCGTCGGTCGTCCATTCGGCGGCCTTGATGGATCCTGAGCCGATGAGGATTCCCGCTTTGTCCGCAAGCTCGCGAAGCGTCGGCCCGGAGTCGGTCTCCGCAGCGGCCGGAGCGGCGGCGGCGAAGGATATTCCGAGGGCTAGCGCAGCGAGGACCGCTGCGCTCTTTTTTGCTTTCATGGTCGGTTCCAATTCACGTTACGCGCCCGTACAGCGGCAGCTGGCGGGCCGAGGGGCTCGTGGTTGAGGCCGAAGCGGCGCGGCGTGTAGCGACGATTCCGGACTCTTCTTTGAGTGGGTGGGCTCAGAATGCCAGCGCCCCGCTCTCCTGCAGTAGGACCTCGAAATTCTTTCGACGCTCGGGTCCGTGGATCACCGCATGCCTAGACGCGTACCTGGCTCTGTGGGACGCCACGTAGGCTTCGATCTGCCGAATCTCTAGAACCCGCTAAACGTCACGTTCGGCATCCCCGCCGTTGGGAACCAGGCCGGCGGCTCGACGCTCAACGGGAAGTTGGAGTCGCCGTGGAAGGAACGCTGATTGACTCCGTCGTGCTTCGGGAGGGCATCGAGGGTGGTCACGGGCATCTTTGTCGAGTCGAGGACAGTCAGGTCGGGGAAGACCTGCTGCGCAATGAATGCGGCCGCGTCCCAGGCGCGGATGTTGTGCTCCTCCGCCAGGTCCAGGATGACGTCGAGCTGAGGCTTCGCGTACTCGAAGCGGAGCTCGCCTTCGGTCGTGCGCACGGCGTCAGCGTTCAGGCGGGTTTGCAGTCGGATGATGTTGCTGGCGTCAGCGATGCCCTCTCCGAGGAGGAACAGCGCCACGGGGACGATCTGATGCCCGGCGAACATGAGGACTGCCGTGTCGGCGACGTCGTAACCAGAGGCGGTCATCTCCGTTCGGTTCAGGAAGAGGGGGAAGGGGGTCTTGTTCAGGATGGTCATACGAGGCCTATGCGCGACCCCGTGATCCACAACAGTCAGCCGCCTGAGGAAGAATGCCAACTCCTGACCAAGCGCACCTTGGCAGGAGTTTTTCCAGTGTTTCAAGGGATCGGGGCCCGTTGGCAAGGTTGCCAAGTAGTAGGTAGGTCATATGAGAGATCAAAAAGTAAGTAAGTAATAGAGAGGGCCTAGTTCACCCTGAAACCCCTACAGGGCTGTGCTGCACTTGGCCACCTTGGCAGATCGGTCGAGCCCCTACTCTCGACTGGCGAAGCCGGCCATTGAGACCTTGGCAGAAGCCTTGGCCTGACCCTGACATCAAGATCCTCTGGGAAACTGCTGATATCGCCCCTTACTCGCCGCAGGGTAGAAAGCGAGAGCGAGTCGCGGGAATACATCTCCGGTCGAGGCAAGCCATCTAGCTGGTGAGCGGCCGTGACCGTGGCAGGAGGAGGCGTGCTCGCGCCGGGGCCTGTGTCCACTCATCGACAAATCCATAGGCAACCATGTGCATCCATGCCGCACGAGCAACGACAGCAGCGGCGACCCTCCTCGTGGTCGCAGGGATCCATCATCCGCAGCTGACGACTGCGTAGCGTCCGGTCGATGTGGCTGTCTTGAGGAGTTGGCCGTTGACGTAGATGTTGCAGGTGATGCTTGTGCCATCCATGGACTGCGCGTTGAAGTTGCGGTAACCCGAGGCGGTCGGCCACGACATCCGCCATGGAAGTGGCGCGTCGCCCGCCTGGCTGATGCTGTAGCTGTTGGGCGGCACCCACGTTATCGTCGCTCGGCTACCGTTCGAGACCACCTCGTACACCGTGGACGGCGGCTCCAAGGTGATGGTCACCGTACTGCCGGTCTCTACGATGGTTCCGGCGGCCGGGTCCTGCACCGCTACCAGTTGTGAACTGGACTTCGAACCAGTCACGGTCACCTTGGCGTTCGACAGAGCGCTCGTCGCTGCGAGATCCGTCATCCCGATTACGTTCGGCAGTTGCACGCCCCAGGTCAGTCGGACGATGCTGGCGACAGGTAGCTTTCCATCGACAATCTCGGGGTCCGTCGCCGTCACAACCCATGACGGATCACGTTCTGCGCCAGGATCCTTCATCACGACAACCTCGAAGCCGGCGGCGGTGAGCGCATCCGAAGCGCCCTGCAACGTCGCACCGACGACGGACGGAGCATCAGCGAGGGGACGATCTAGGGTGACCTCAATGCTCGATCCAGCGTCCATGGAGCCATTCTCGGATTGTGCGAGAACCTCCCACTCCTCATGCCCCTCCACCGCGCTGTCAGTGATGTCGGAAGGACGCACGTCGAGGGCCACCTCAGCGCCTGCGTCGACGGCCTCGGCAAAGGTCAAGCCCACAAGCGTCGGGACCGACACCTCTGACGGGATCACGTCAAGCACGACGAGCTCATCCGCGTGGACTCGCTCTTCGGCGGATGGCGTCTGAGCCGTGACGATGCAGAAGTCGCCACCTCGTTCGTCCTCCTCGCAGAAGCTCTCCTCGGTCCGAATGTCGACTCGCAGACTAAGATCCTCGAGCGCGGCTGTGGCGTCAGCCATGGTTTGCTGTTCGACGGTAGGCACAGACACGCGCGTGACCTGGTCAGCGACGAAGATAGCCACCAGCGTGAGCGCAAGCACTCCCACGGCGATGGCGGCTCCCAGGTATAGCCGGCGCTTGGTAGTCCGCCGGCCAGTGTCGTCAGGCGACGTCTGCTGCTCAGACTCAGGTGTCCCACTCCCGCCCGTGGACGCCTCATCGTCCGATCTTGCTCCCGCCAGTTCTTCCCCCACCGATGCCCCTCGCCCTTGTCGCCGCTACTCGCGGACTGCCCTGAGAGTAGCGCAGCCGGCGGATGCTCGAGCGCTGCCGGCTCCCTGAGGACTCCGTCGCGGAGCTTGCCCGTGCGACCCGCCGGTGAGGACCGGCCGCCTCGGCGCAGCGACGCGGCGCACTCTGTGCCTCCAGAGGGTCGAACGGCTGCATCACTCATCATCGACAAATTCGACCGCATTGCCCCAGACCCAGCATCGGAAGACTTGCACTTCGGCGCGGAACTCGATGCCGACGGCATGTGGCGTGGAGCGGGCGAGCTTGGCATCGACCCGGATGGCTCGGGGTCCGAAACGTACCCACGCGCGAACACGACGATACGGCTGAGGGTAGATGGTGAGTGGCTGCTCGCGGAGTGCAACCTCGCGCTCGGTGAGCGATTGCAACGGTCCGGACCGCGCGGAGGAGAGGACTTCACGGTGCCGTGGGCGCGTGTCGTAATGGGCTGCTAGTCGCTTGCTCGACCCCATGCCGGCACCCTTCTCCGGCCTCGCTGAAGACTAGCAAAATTCGGAGGTATGTTCTATTCTCGATCCATGCGAACCGCGACTGAACATCCTCTAGCGACCCTATGGATGGTCGACGACATTCCGACGAGGATGCTCTTCGCGGGACGCCGCTAGCGTGTGACCGGCACCCCGACGCGACTGCGGGACTCCATCTAGGCGGCGCCGTTCGAAGCGAATCGCGGATTGTATGGATGGCGCTTCCAGGCCACCGACGAAAGCGGCCAGTCATTCGTGTTCGACGTCTCCCAAGGCGCGGATGGTTGGCACGTGCACGGCAGCTACGAGTGAGCTTCGCATTGACGCAAGACGCTGGGGCCGGCGAGCGAGGCCCTTCTGGTGACGCGCGTCGCGGCCTAGAGTCGGAGCATGGGGGATCAGCGACGTCGCCGCAGTCTTTCAGTGCAGCGCGTGTTCGATGACTTCGCCTTGGACGGTCTGCATCCATCGCCAGCAGCGCTAATAGACGCGGCCGACTACGTCGAGGGCAGGAACACCCTCGACGAGATCCTCGCACGCGTCGTGCAACGGCATACTCGCGGCTGAGTGTTCTCGCGCGGACACTGGTCGCCGGATGCGCAAACCTTATTCATCTTTTTCTATACCCGGAAACGATTTGAAAGGATCCAGGCACAGACGGATGGAGGGGGCATGGTGCGCGCCAACTTCCTGACGGCTGCGAGGACGGCGGCGGCGATCCGCGTTTCCCTCGAGAAGAACGACGACGAGGCCGCCGACCGCCTCGTCACCGAGTTGCTCGGATGGGTTATCGGCGCCGAGGGGAACATCCCGGTCGGCGTGCTCGAGCAACCAGCGAGCACCGGCGACGTACGTTACGACACCCTTCTGGCTGTCGGTCTCGCCTACGCGTTGACGGTGCGCGGCCGCCCCGTTGCGCCATGGATGGAAGACGTTGCGCCGTTGGCCCGTGAATGGCTCTGGGACGGCGACGACGTCGCATCGTCTGACTTCCGCGCTTACATCCGTCGCAACACCCCGTCAATGTTCTTGGAGAAGGGCCTTCTTCTCCGCGACGCGGACATCCGAACGATGTGACTGGCCACACCGCTGCCGGCCATCCTCGTGTCGGCGGCCTATGCCTCAGCGGCTTCCCGGATCTGCTTGAGCGATGGAGTCTCCATGCGAAGCGTCTTCAGGTCGAGGAACCCGAGGTTTCCCTGTTGGACGTCTCGTCCCATGCTCGCTACTCGACGCCCGTCTTTCATCGCGCCCCCGCCGGGTATGTGCATGTGGCCGTGAAGGAGGAGCTCAGGTCGCACGGCATCCCACACCTCGGTGACGCAAGCGCGCGACGCCGCGGAGTCGACGAGTGCTTCATCAGGGAAACCCCAAGGGTTGGTGCGAAGCATCTCGCGGACTGCCCGGACGGGCGTAACGGCCGGCGACTCGTGGCTGAGCATGATGTCGGCGGTACCGCCCTCGATGGCCGCGGCGACGTGCTCGTCGGTGATGGCTTCGTCAGGCCACCATGTCAGTCCTTCGATTCGCGAGTAGCGGTCAACCGACGCCGCGCCCCCGAGCGAGAGAACCCTCCGACCGCCGATGGTCAGTCGAGCTGGCCTGGAGAGCAACCAGGTCATGCCCGAGACCCGTATCGACGACCCCGGATGCCTCGCGAGCGCGGGGGAGATCCGCCCCCACTGCTCGTGATTACCGAGCGTGACGAGCACCGTGTCGATGTCGGTGTCCATGAACTCGGAGTCCACGACCGACGGATTCATCCCCCAATCGCCGAGATGCAGGATGGTGGTGATGTCCGGAGCGAGGATCGGCAGCGCCCGAGCGATGGTGCGCACCCAACCGATGTTGTTGTGCCAGTCACCGCAGACGGCCACGCGCTCGTCCAGCAGCGTGAGATGAGCCGCATGCTCCAGCACTCTCATCAGCTCGACCAGGCCGCGGCTGTGTGTCGGGCGTCACGAAGCACATCGTCGAGTTGGCCTGCTCGCAGCTGCTCGATGGCGCTGGACGCTGGTTCTCCGGTCTCGTCATCGGCAGGTGAGTTCAACCACTGCGCCCACGTCCATGATGAAGTCGTCCCCGTGCTCAGCACCTGAAGGACTTGTTGGAGACCATCGAGGATTCGCCCTTGCCAGAGCTGGAACGCAGGATAGAGGCGGACGTCGTCATCGGTCTTGAGCTCGAGCAGGGTGAGCGACGCAACTGCCGCGGCTACTTGCTCCGAGGTCCATCCGAGCTCTCGCGCAATCGAGCTGGCTCTGTGGCAAGGGCCTATGATCGCTGCCCATGGGTTGGGCTGATCTAACGCGTCTGTCGTGGTCATGTTCTCCCATCTGGGTCGCCGACTCCGTCCGTCTGGGAAGGGCCGGCTCGTCTCTGCACCATGCGCCAGGCCAGTATGCGGACCTAAGTCCGCAGTAGTCAAGTATCTCCGGCCAAGCCAGTTCGGAGTGCTGGATTTGAGATGCGCCGAGGGCCACCAGAGCGAGGATGTAACCGAAGGCGCCAGAGGATCGACCCGGGGTCAACGGCCTCCCATTCTTGACTCGTGAGCACGGGCATGCTGAAGCTGAGTTCGCGAAAAATCTTGCCTTCTTATCATCTGCGGCCTAAAGTCCGCAGTATGACACGCCGACGGAAAAAATCTTTCGAACCGCTGAACATGTTCAACGAAGCCTCGATTTCGAGCTACTTCGAAGGCGCGTCGAGGCCCTCGTTTTGGCCTTCTGGATGGGTCCCGGTCATCCAAGAATCTATGTCGTTGCCGACGACGGCGCGGAGCCGGCTGACGTCCTCAAATTGCATCACGATCCTTCCGTTGAGAAGACGTTGCAAGCGGTCGTACGTCATGTCTAGTTCGTCAGCGAGGCGCGCAATGGTGCGGATTTCGGAGCTTGGAAGGTACCTCTCGACGACCCCGAAGGCAATCTCATGTTGCCGCTGCGCGGCCTCCAACTGCGCTAGCTGTCGAGGCCCCCAGGAGGGGTCCGGATCGCGCCAGTCGGTCGGTCGACGCCTACCGAAATCGCGCGGGTGCACGGCGAAGTCACGGGGCAGGTATCGAACGTTGGACATGTCTAACAGAGTAGCGTCAACACGCCCGTGCTTTAAGCGAGGGACCGACATCCTAAACAGGAAACGAGCTTCAAGCCCGGTAGTGTCATCTCGGTCCCGACGGATGGAGAAGTGATGACGCGGACAAGGCACCCCTTGATAGCGCCTCGAGGACAGGTAGATCGCGTTGCCTGGTACGTAGAGAAGGGCCGAACGAAGCACTCCCTGGCGACCGACGTGGTGCGCATGAACGAGCTAACGCCAAAGAAACGCGCCCGCGAAGCCCCGAAATACAAAGGCCAGTTGAGTTACCAGGGCCACTACTGGTTCGCCGGGGTGGAGCACCTCGTGTGGCACGAGTCCATGGCCGAGTACGCCTCTCTCATGCTCTTGGATCATCTGAGATCGGTGCGCTCGGTCGTCGCCCAACCATTCCTCGTCCGTTTCGCCGACGGGACGACTCATATCCCTGACTATCTGCTCGACGACACCGACGGACAGCGCATCCTCGTCGACGTCCACATGACGGCTTTGACGTCCGAAGCGGACGAGCGCAAGTTCGCCTCTACGCGCCGCATCTGCAACGAACTCGGGTGGGAATACGTCCTCATGGACCAACTTCCGGACGTGGTCGCGTGGAACCTCGAGATGATCTCGCGGTACCGGCACCCCATGTTCGAGCCCGACGACGGCATTCGGCAGCACATCTTCGCCGCGGTCGACGCCGCATCCACGTTCGGAGGCGTGCGCCGCAAACTCCAGACCGCCAAACCGGGGGAGCACATCCCGACCTTGATGCGCCTGATGTGGAACCGCGAACTGATCTTCGACGCCGAACGCCCCTTTACTGACAACACCCTCATCTCAATTCACTGAATCAAGACAAGGAAAGAACCATGGCGAAGCCACGCACCATCAAGATCGGGCAGACCGTACTGCTCGCTAGCGGATCGCGAGTCATCACGGGATTCAGCAAAGGAGTCTTCCGACTTCGAGACGAATCCACCGGCGACATCGAACTCATGCTCTACGAGGAACTGTCGCGCCAGCTCACGCCCGGTGAGGTTCTCGAAACAGAGAAGGTAGCCACCAAGACGCTCGTCGAGACCGTCGACGAGCTGAACACCGATGTCCGCGCCTTGGTGCCGCACCTCCAGGAACTCGTCGATGGAACCCCCGCCGTCGGTACCGCACTGCGGTCAAAATACGACCCGTCGCTGCCGATGACTCTCCGCATCGCTCGAAAGGCGAAGGAACTGGAAAAGCTCGGAATGAAGAACATGTCCGAGGGCAGCGTGAAGAGGAAGCTCAAGCGATACCGCGAACTCGGCATTGCAGGACTGACCGATCTTCGCACCGCGAAGGAGAAAGAGCCGCTGGGGCGCACACTCGAGAAGGTCATCGACATCGTGGGAGAGCTGCTCGACAGCTATGACGGCAAGTCCACCATCACGTACAGCAAGGTGCGCGCCGACCTGAAAAGCGAACTTCGCTCACGCTACCCCGACGCCGCAGAGCGCCCGGACCTTCCGTCCCTCGCGACAATCACACGAATCGTCAAGAGGACTGCTGGCGACCAGGACCCCACGCGAGCTGCCGCCCGACGCGAGACCGATGCGCTGGTCCCGAAGCGCTACTTCGAACCGAGACTCGTCGCCGCACCGGGAGATGAATGCCAAGCGGACACCACGGTGTTCGACGCGCTGGTACGGATGCCCGACGGCAGCATCGAGCGACCGCACCTGACTATTCTCATGGACAAGAAGACCCGCAGCATCCTCTCCCATGCCTTCACCGTCGGCGCTCCCACCGGGTACGACCATGCGCTGCTGCTCGCCAACGCGCTGGTCCCTCGGCGGCTGCGGTCATGGAGCAAGTCTTACCAAGCTCGCGGCTTCGACGAGATGCCATGGGCGGCACACCTGACCGACCAGCAGCGAGCCGCGTTCGACACCCACCGGCCCTACATCTTCCCCCGCCGCATCCTCATCGACAACGGACAGGACTACCGGTCCCTCGTTTTCCGGACCGCATGCGAGCGGTACGGCATCAGCCTCACAGAAGCGCCGCCCCAGAGCCCAACCACCAAGGGACTCATCGAGCGCAATTTCGGGACAATCAAGACCAAGTTCACTCAATTCCTTCCCGGATACGTCGGCGGCAGCGTCGCGGCCAGAGGAAAGAAAGCCGCGAAGGACGCTGTCCTCAGCCTCCAGGACGTCGACGAACTCTTCGACCGGTGGGTGGCCATCGTTTGGCAGAACCGTGAGCACTCCGGTCTCCGTGACTACGACGAACCCACCTTCCGCCACACCCCGAACACCATGTACATGGCGTCGCTCGAACTGACCGGGCATTTCACCGTTGCCCTGCAAGAGGAAGACTTCATTTCCCTCACGCCCTCGACTCGACGCGCGGTGCAAAGCGACGGCATCAGCTTCAACAACCGTACCTATGACAGCCCTCACCTGCTCCCATACCGCCGGCTGCGCAACATTGACGGATCTACCTCCCAGGTCGAGGTCCACTTCGACCCCAGCGACCGTAACCAGATTTGGGTGCGCGCCGAGGACAACAGCTGGATCACGTGCCGCTGGACGGTGCTGCCGGGGATGGAGCGGCCATTGGACAGTGAGCTCATGCGGCGCGCAGGCGACTTCTCTCGACAGGGTGCGACCCTCTCGGACGATGAGGCCGACGATCTACTGCTGGAACTTCGCGATGCCATCGAGCGTGAAGCACTCGAACGAGACCAGGCCGAGCGCAAGCAACTCCGCGCAGACCGTCTAGCGGAGCGCCGCGCCGCGAAGCGCGCGCAGCGTGCCATGGAGATCGATGACGACGACGATGACTTCGAGTTCGAAGCCGTGTAACCGGACCCAACACCCACCTCGCAGAATAGGACAGCCATGAACATCAACTCTGATCCCACGGGAATCGACATGCACTTCGACCGTCGACACTCCCTGACGAATCTGCTCGAGAACTACACCCCCTCGGCCCCGGAGACGGTGAGCATCGAGATGTTCCGCAAGTGGAGCGCGGCTCGCCAGGAGCAGTTCAATCAACACCGAGCTGCGCGTATCGCCGCGGGCGTTGTCGTGAAGACTCGCCAGATCGACGAACTCACCACGGAGATTCGACGCGCGTCGGCATTCGCACATCGAACCATCGGACGCACCGGTGTCATCGTCAATGGCCCGCCCACGATGGGCAAGACGACGGCCGCGTTCAACGCGATGGTCGGTGCGTTCCGGCAGCATGTCCGCCGATACCCTGACTGGAAACGCGATGGTCACATCCCGTGCGTGTACGTCGAGGTCCCCCCAGGGTCGACCGCGAAGGGGATTATGGGTCGCTTCCTCCGTTTCCTCGACATCCCCTTCATCGAGAAGATGACGCTAGAAGCGCGGACTCAGCTCGTCACCCAGCACTTGCAGCGTGCTCACACTTCTCTCGTCGTCATCGACGAGATGCAGAACCTCGCCCGCGTCAGCAACGGCACATTCGAGTCCGCCCAGGCCATCAAGAACCTGCTGAACGCTGTCAAGTGCGTCCCCCTCTACGTCGGCTTCAACCTCGACCGCTTGTTCGCCCACGACGACCTCGGCCGACAGTTCGCTGCGCGCTCCACCGTCGTTGAGCTCGAACCCATGCCATACCGGACGACGCAGGCGGTCAAGGAATGGAAAGGGCTCATCCGAGCCTTCGAAACTCAGTTCGCGCTCTTCAACCACCCCACCAACACCCTCATCCCACATGCCGAATACCTGTGGCAGCGCACTCACGGCTCTATCGCCGCTCTGTCCAGGCTCCTGACGATTGCTGCGCTCGATGTAATCGATCTGGACCCCGACGACCAGGTCATCACCATCGAGCGCCTGCAGACCATCAAACTCGACCTCGCGACCGAACAACGTTTCGCGGCACTGATCACGCCGACGAAGAACGCAAAGGGTGCACGCCGTGCTGCCTGACCTCGCGGCGATGCCAGTACGTGTCCGGCCCGTGCCATTCGAAACCGTCGACAGCTACGCCAAGCGACTCGGCGACGCGAATCACATGCCGGGATCCCAGTGGCGCGGAGGATTGCGTAGCGGGCTGCGGAACACGACACCTGAGGAAGAAGTCCGCCGCGAGACCGCAGTCGAGCGGCTCGGTGGATTGCGGCCAGGGCATTTCGAGAATGAGCGCTCACGGCTCCCCATCCACCATGACGGAACAACATGTAATAAGTGCACAACGGGGCTCACCGGTCGATACGGGTGCACCCGATGCGCGGCGGATGCCGCTGAGCAATATCCGCACGACGGACCGCGAACGTGTCGACGCCACCGGCGTTGGGTCGGGCCCGGCACCGCACCGAACGAGCAGTTTCAGGTTGGTCCCGACGTGCTCAAGGCAGACCGGGAGTACGACCGGCTCCGCCGTCGTGGAGTAGTTGACGCACATCGGATGGCTGAACTGCTCGATTTCGTGAACATCTGGGCGGACTCGGAGCTCCCGGAAGAGCTGAATCCCGCGATGCGATTCGTCGTCGCTGTCAACGTCGTGAAGGAACTGCTGACGGAATCCGCGCTCGCAGACATGCGCTCTGCCGCGGGCGACGCATCAGCACAGTACGCTGCCGTGTGCCGCAAGATCTCGACCATTGTCGGCGGGCGACCAAGCGTCGTTCTTGCCGACCTGATGTGGCTGCTGATGCGGACGGCCGGCGCTGCCGAGGGACCGCGACCCCATCTGTTCAGCGCACCCCGCGCTCCGGAGAACGTCGACCAGTCCGAGTATCTCGCGCAGAGGCGAAGCTGTTCCTTCCCGCGGACTAGAGAGCGTCATCTCCTGCAGTTCGTCGCTTCCGACGCCGCAGGCACTCGCCTCGAGCTGGCGACCAAGGCTTACGCGCGCAGTTCCTACATATGTTCGATGGGCCACCACTTCGACGCCGTCATCAAGTCCATCTCACGGTTCAGCTCCTCAGACGGATGTCGTTTCTGCGGACGTCAGGCACCCCTTGTCGGGTTCAACACGCTTGCTGACACGCACCCCGAGATCGCTCGGGAATGGCACCCCACTAAAAATGCAGTCGAGCCAACCACGATCTTGTCCGGATCGTCCATCCCCGCCAAGTGGCTCTGCGCCGCTGAAGGACATACTTTTGAGGCAACGGTGGCCAATCGCACGACGGGCAAAACGTGTTGCCCGTTCTGCGCCAACAAGCGTGTGGACCCTGAGTTCAATTCCATCGCCGCCACACATCCCCACATCGCGGCTGAGTGGCATCCGACGCTCAACGGCAAAGTCATGCCGGCTGATGTCGTGATTGGAACCGCGAAGAAGTACTGGTGGCAGTGTCCGAAGGAAGGGCATCAGTATCGAGCAGCTCCGAACAACCGCCTTCTGGGAACCGGGTGCACGGTCTGCTTGGGGAAGCGCTCCGACCCGTCGACGAGCTTGCAGAGCGCTCATCCTGATGTGGCCGACCTCTGGCACCCCACCAAGAACGGCACGCTCACGCCATCTGACGTTCAGGCAACTGCGTCGCGTAAGGTGTGGTGGCGGTGCTGGAGGGGGCATGAGCGCCTCGCTTCGGTCCGAACAATCGTGAACCGGCCATCATGCCGGGAATGCGTCGGCCGAACGAGGAAGGTGAAGCTGTCCATGGCCGTGACCCATCCGCACTTGGCCGAAGAGTTCGATTCCGAGCGAAACGGCGACCTGACGCCAGAGATCACGCGCGCAGACACATCGAGGGTGTTGGCATGGCGGTGCGCTCGCTGCGAGCACAGATGGCGTGCGAAGGGGAGCACTCGCACCGCCGGAGGGGCGCGATGCAGGGTGTGCTCCAACCGCCTCGTCGTCCCCGGGGACAATGATCTCGCCACCACTCACCCTCTTCTTGCGGCAGAGTTTCATCCGACACGGAACACGCCGCTTCTGGCTAGCACTGTTGCGGTGGGGAGCGGGCGACGGCTGTGGTGGCTATGCGCGCATAACCACATGTGGCTATGCGCGCCACAGATGCGGCTTCGCGGTACGGGGTGTCCAACCTGCTCGGGAGTGCGTGTCGTTCCTGGCGTGAACGACATGGCTACCACGCATCCGCACGTCGCTGCCGATTGGATCGAGGGCCGAAATGGAGTGAGTACCCCATCAAGCGTCAAAGCCACGACGTCGAAGAAGATTTGGTGGCGATGCGCTGCCGGCCATGAGGTGATAGAAGCGGGGAGGAAACGAGTCGCTCGCGGAGGTTGCGGCGAGTGCGTCGGGACCAGTGAATGAAGACGATGCCGACAAACCCTGACAAACAGCGCTGGCCAACGAGGGAGGGCATGAACGACGCGGTCGTCCAGGCATCGATCTTTCGCAGATGCATGAGGGGAGCGCAGCTAGTCCGCACGGCTGAACGTGCCCAGCTGGTCGTTGGGATCCAGTCCATCGGCGCACGAATCGGACACCGTGTGGGTGTGCAGCAACTGATCCGTGATCCCGGCCGATGGCTGGTTCGGCTGGACGCCGAATACTTCGGACGAGCGAACTGCGGCAGCGGCCGACGGAAACTCTGGCTACCGTTCACCTCGACGGCCGGTGGGACGCTCGCGTCGCATATACCCGGCGGCGACGAGGCTCTCGCGAGACCCGGTGCGAAGCTTCAGGTGGACCTTCTTGTACCAAGTGGGAATCAGGGCCTTGAGCTCGGTCATCGCGGCCTTGTCGAAGCCGAGTTGGTGCTCGATGAGTAGACCGAACACGGCACGCGCTTCGCCTTGGAGCCCCGTGGTCAGCAAAGCGCGGAGCACAGGGAGTATCGCTATTGCTGTTCCCTCATCGGTAGGCAGTGTTGAAAAGTAGTCGAGCGCCTTGAGGCGACGCGGTGTATTCGGCGCGAGTGCGAGACGATTGGCAGCGCGCACGCGGGCGGCCTGCTCAATCCCCCGTGACGCGACAGCCGACAACTTCATCCGGCGTTCACGCGAGTCGACGCCATCCGTCCAGAGCGTAGTCCTGTTATCGATGCTGGTGCGCGCCGCGTACAGCTCCCACGATGATGCTGGCGCTGACCGCAACGGGGTAGCGCCCATCACAGTATTGATATCTGACGCGGGCGGACCGGTTTCGACCCAGCGGTGCAAGGCTTCGGGCTCGACGTTCTGCGCGAAGAACGGTTGCACGAGTTCGGCGGACAGCGGTGCGACCGGTTGCCCGGATGAGTGAAGGTGGTGGTGGGCGCAGAGCGTCGCGTCCACGATCCACTTGCGTCGGCCGTTGGCCCCGGGAAGCTCATCTCGCAGCTCGTCGGCGACTTGGCGGAGAACGGCCGTTGACTCGGACCTCAACCCTTGTAGGACGTGAACTCGGTCGGAACCGTCGGGGACCCCAACAACATTGGTCACGGCCAAGGTCGAGATGAGAGGCGTCATGCTGTCTGTGAGCGCGTCGACATGGCTAAGCGTGTGCGCAACGGACAAGAGGAGGTCGTAGCGCGCGCGGGTCATTGTGGCGCTTCCCGTGAATGCACTCTCGATGAGGGGGACGATCTTCCCTGGCGCAAGTTCGGGGTCTGCTGCGCCAAGCGGCGACAGCGTCTTGACAGCGGGAAGCAAGTCTTCGAGTTCGTCCGCGGTGTCATCGGCAATGAGCCGGAGGATCGAGCGGAGCGCGGGAGCGACCAATTCTGTTGCGGGGGCATCGTTCGCATGGAACGGCAGGGCCGCTAGGCGCAGTTGCAGTGAGTCCGGGCCAGGAAGCGCGAGCGTTCGCAGAATCTCTTCGGCGGTGACCGCGCGATGGTCCTCTGCCGCGCCAGCAGAGTTAAGGATCGAGAGGTAGTCGGACGCGGCCGCATCGCTAGCGATTGCTCGTGCTCGGAAGATGGACACGAGCCACTGTCGGATGTTGGACCGGGGCGGGAGGCTGTCGATGAGTTCGTGGAGCTCGCGGTTCAGATCTGCCACCGCCTGTAGTCCCGGCTCGTCGTTCTCCATCACTACGTCCGTATCGAGGATCTCGGTCAGGATTCTGGTGAACGAGGCGTCGAACGCGGGGGCGGCAGCGGCGTCTAGGCGTCGTAGAGCGGCGAGGAGCGGCGTTCTCTGTTCGGGGAGCAGATCGATTGCGTGCTTCAAGAGGGTGGCGCGGCTCCCGGTAACGGCCTCGTCAGTTGCGTGCTCGGTGATGATGTGGACGGCGGGGGCGTGAAGGTCGACGTTGTTGTACGTCGCTCGAAGGATGTGCAATGCCCATGAGGTGGGCTTTGTTGGCCCGAGCGCGGATGCGAATCCTCTTAGGGCGGGTTCCGTGAGCTGAGTGATTGCCGCTGAGCCAGCGACGCGGCTCCATGCACTGTCGATCCGCGGCATGAGCGCGGCCCGCTTGGCGTCATCGAGTTCCGGTATAAGGGTCCCGGCGATGACGCGGAGGGTCATGGCTTCTGCGCTCGATTCCCCTTCGCTGTCTGCAAGCATCACCTCCACTGCGCGGAGCTGATCTTCAGCACTTGCGCTGCGGAGAGCGGTGAGAGTCTCGTCTCGGGGAACTTCCGTCGCTGCCTCGACAATGGCAAATACGGACGGGTCCTCGAACTCGAGCATCTGCTTGCCGGCGCCCAACTGCACAAGATCGGCGCGGGGGAGGATGACCTGCATGTCCCGGAGCTTCTCCAGGTAGCGCTTCAGCTGGTTACCAAGGACGATGCGAGAAACGTCGTCCTTATCGGACACGACCGTTTCGACTGCGGCTTCATTGTTCCGGTAGCGCTGGACGAGACCCGACAGTGATTCGCTCGGTTCGCCCGGTGCGCGGCCTGCCACATGGATCAGTAGGTTCGGGTAGTGCTCGACGTCCGCATAGAACAGGGGGAACTCTGTCTGCAGCACCGTCAGTACGGCGATTTCGTCGGCGCGTTCCACCCACGCGCCGTCGTAGGCCTCGACCATTCGTGCGTTGATGGCGAAGTCGTTGAGAAGAACCTTGGTTCGACGGGGGCTGGTGAGGTGCGGCGGCGAGAGAATCGCCAACACACGATCCAGGCGTTCGGGGTGCGATGCGGAGAGCTCACCCCACACGCCGACATTGCCTTTCGCCTCGACCAGCTGCTTCGCGTACTTGCGGAAAGCCTTCCGCGGTTGTGGCGGCAAGGCCACCTGGTAGGTGAAGATCTTGTCCAGGTATTCTCCGGCGGTGCTGTAATAGGGGCGGCCGGGCCGCGAGGGGATCTTCCGCTCGAGCTTCTCAGTGATGGTCTCCACGACGCTCTCGCGGTCGAAAGCAACGACAAAGACGCAGCGTTCTGCGCCGAGGAAGCGGCGGAGTCCTTCAAGCGTGCGCATC
>Ga0307406_10000448_pt1 | contig 24069 bp, 20 predicted proteins | sample 322Cmetagenome_3_FD_203706 | JGI IMG/M metagenome (GOLD analysis project Ga0307406, IMG submission 203706) | Maize rhizosphere microbial communities from greenhouse at UC Davis, California, United States - 322HYB-C-2 | ecosystem: Host-associated > Plants > Roots > Rhizosphere > Soil | place...
TCCAGAACCCGGTCGACGGCCTCGGGCGGCCCGGCGATGGTGCCGTTCAGCCCCTCATGGGCGACCAGCAGAATGCCGCGGACATCGGGCGCGCAGAGCGCTTCCAGCCTCGCTCGCACGGCTTCGCGATCCTCGACCCGCGCGAACCGGTACAAGGCGGCGACGCGAAAGGGAGCGGCGGACGGTGGGGACGACGTCATGGATTGATCCGGACCTTCGGGTCCTTCTCCTGCTGTTCCATCCTGCGAAGCGCGCTAACGCGAAGCAGGATGGTGGAGCCGAGGGGAGTCGAACCCCTGACCTCGTCATTGCGAACGACGCGCTCTACCAACTGAGCTACGGCCCCCCAAACCCCACTGAATAGTCGGGTGCAGGCGAGCGGGCGACATACGAGCGGGGGACCGGTGGTGTCAACCGGTCGCGGCGCGATCGTCACGGATCGTCGCGAATCCTTGGACAGCGACCGACGACGCGTTAAAGGCAGAACTTCAACGCGGGAGACGCCCCTTGGGTTACGCCATCGTCTGGCTGGTCAACACCATCCTGTCGCTCATGACCTGGGCGATCATCATTTCGGCCATCCTGAGCTGGCTGTTCGCCTTCGACGTCATCAACAACCGCAACCGGTTCGTGAACCAGTTCGCGATGTTCCTCGATGCCGTCACCGGGCCGATCCTGGCGCCGTTCCGCCGGTTCATTCCGCCGCTGGGCGGCATCGACATCTCGCCGGTGGTGGCCATCCTGACGCTGCAGTTCCTCGGCATCCTGTTCAACCGGATGAGCGCCCCCTTCCTGATCGCCCTGCTGGGCTGACCGGCGCGGCGCGGAGGTCACGCCGGGCCGCCTTCGGGCGGTTCAGCCCAGTTCCGCGCTTGCGCCGTCCGGTCACCGTCCTAAGGTGCCCGCGACGGGGCCGCAGGGCCTGAAAGACATCCGGACTCCATGACCACGATCAAATCAGTCGCCATCATCGGCGCGGGCCAGATGGGCGCGGGTATCGCCCAGACGGTGGCTGCGGGCGGCTATGACGTGAAACTCTACGACGCCGCCGGCGATCGCGTGCCCCAGGCCATGGGCGCCATCGCGGCCAGCCTGGCGCGTCAGGTGGCCCGCGGGCTGAGCACCCAGGCCGACGCCGACGCCGCCCTGTCGCGCATCACCGCCGCCGCCTCGCTGGCCGACGCGGGCAAGGCCGATCTGGTGATCGAAGCCGCCGTCGAGGACGAAGCGGTCAAGAAGGCCATCCTCGCCGACCTGGCGCCGCACCTGGCCGACCACACCCTGCTGGCGTCCAACACCTCGTCCATTTCGATCACCCGGCTGGCCTCGACCACGGACCGGCCCGAGCGGTTCATCGGCCTGCACTTCATGAAGCCGGCGCCGGTGATGAAGCTGGTGGAGATCATCCGCGGCATCGCCACCTCGGCCGAGACCTATGAGGTCGCCGTCGCCTTCGCCGAGTCGCTGGGCAAGACGACCACCAATTCCGAGGACTTCCCCGCCTTCATCGTCAACCGCATCCTGGTGCCGATGATCAACGAGGCGATCTACACCCTGTACGAGGGCGTCGGGAACGTCGCCTCGATCGATAAGGCGCTGAAGCTGGGCGCCAACCATCCGATGGGCCCGCTGGAGCTGGCCGACTTCATGGGGCTGGATGTCGTCCTGGCCATCATGAACGTGCTGTACGACGGTCTGGCCGACAGCAAATACCGGCCCTGTCCGCTGTTGGTGAAATACGTCGAGGCCGGCTGGCTGGGCCGCAAGTCGGGCCGCGGCTTCTACGACTATTCCGGCGACACGCCGGCGCCGACGCGATGATCCCCCGTCTCGAGCGGCCCGAGGACTTCCCGGGCCAGCAGCGCGTCGCCTGGCGGCGCGAGCCGCAGCGGACGGTGCTGGCCGTCGTGCTGGCCGTGCTGTGGCCGCCGCTGTGGGTGACGCTGGCGATCTGGCCGCCCCGCAACTGGGTTCCCGGGCTGGAGATGGACTGGCGCCTTCAGGCGATCACCCTGGGCCTGCTCGCGGTTCCGGCCATCCTGTGGCTGCTGGCGCGCGAGACCCGGCGCTCGGGCCGTCCGGCGACCCGGCTGGGCGTGGTCTGGCGCTTCATGTTCTACGGCGGCCTGCTGGCGGTCATCCTGGCGGCGCTGTTCGCCTTCGGTCAGGTGATCCAGCAGTGGCTGAACGCCGCCAACCTCGGCGAGGGCGTGGGCGGCAGCGAGACCACCCTGCTGATCTACGGCGTCGGCGGCCTGCCGTTCGCGGTCGTCATCGGGGTGGCCTACGCCCTGTGGGCCGGCCTGTGCGTGGCCTTCGTCGCCTTCTCGCCCCAGCCCGAAGTGCGCGACCGCCTCGGCGTCATGGGCCGCGACGGCCAGGCCTGAAACCTTACCGCGAATTGGTTTGACGCCGGACGTCGGCGCGGCAATCTGCCTCCCCTGACCCGGGGGGAGATCACCATGGCCGCAACCGACGCCCTGACGGGCGAGACGCCCGCGCCTGCCGCCCGGCTGGCGCCCGTCGCGCCCGCGGACCGCATCTTCACCCTGGACATGCTGCGGGGGTTCGCGATCCTCGGCATCCTGGCGGTCAACGCCGTGGCCTTCGCCTGGCCGATGGAGCTGCAGACGGGCGCCGATGTCGCGCCGCCCTGGCCGCACGACCAAGCCAACATTCTCGGCCACTGGGTCACCGAGGTCTTCTTCCACAACAAGGCGCGGTCGCTGTTCTCCATGCTGTTCGGAGTGTCGATCTTCCTGATCGGCGGCGAACGGCGGGACGAGGCGAGGGGCGCTCTCCTGTGGCGGCGCCTGCTGTGGCTGGCCGTGTTCGGCCTGATCCACGGCGCCGCCTTCTGGTACGGCGACATCCTGCTGCACTACGCCTACACGGGCGTTCTGGTGATGCTGGCGCGGTCGTGGTCGGCCAAGCGGCTGATCTGGACCGGGGCCCTGCTGAACCTGCTGTTCGGCCTGCTGTCGGCGGCTGCGTTCGCCTTGCAGGCCTTCATGCCCGAAGGCACCGCGGCCGCTGGCGGCGGTCCCTTCGCGGTGACGCCCGAAAGCCTGGCGGCGACCATCCAGGCCTATCAGTCGGGCTGGCCCGCGGCATTGATCGAAAACCTGAAGGCCGAGGCGATCCTGCAGGCTATGAGCATCACCCTGATCCCGATCACGGGGGCGCTGATGCTGCTGGGCATGGGCCTGTTCAAGGTCGGGTTCCTGACCGGCCGGTCGCCGACCTGGGTCTATGTCCTCATGCTGCTGATCGGCGCCGCCAATCTGGCCGCGCTGGGCTGGTACGAGTGGTTCAAGGCCGCGGCGCCGCACGGAACACCGGATCCGACGCGCGGCATGGCCGACGTGGCGGCCAGCTTCGCGCCCCTGATCACCCTGGCCTACGTCAGCCTGCTGATCCTGATGACGCGGTTCGGGTTGAAGATCGTGACGGGCGTGCTGGCGCCGGTCGGGCGGATGGCCTTCACCAACTACCTGACCCAGACCCTGATCATGACGACCCTGTTCTACATGCCGTGGGGACCGCACTGGTTCGGCGATCCGGCCTGGGGTCCGGGACAGCTCTGGCTCGCGGTTGGAGGCGTCTGGATCACCCAGCTGATCTGGTCGCCGATCTGGCTGTCGGTGTTCAGCATGGGGCCGCTGGAGTGGCTGTGGCGCTGTCTGATCTACGGACGGCTGGTGCCCATTCGCAAACCGGCCGTCGCCTGATCGTTGCCCGCGCGCGGCCTTTGGCTTAAGCGCGCGGCATGACCGACGCTGCTCCCGCCCGCCCTGAAGCCCGCGCCCCCCGGGGGTTCGCCGACCGCCGTGGCCGTGACCTGGTGGCCGAGCGCCGCCTCGTCCAGCGCGTGTCCGAGGTCTATGAGCGCTGGGGCTTCGAGCCGCTGGACACCGGGGCGTTCGAGTACGCCGACGCCCTGGGCAAATTCCTGCCCGACGCCGACCGCCCGAACGAGGGTGTCTTCGCCCTGCAGGACGACGACGACCAGTGGATGGCCCTGCGCTACGACCTGACCGCGCCGCTGGCCCGGTTCGCGGCGCAGTCGTGGGAAACCTTGCCCAAGCCGTTCCGCCGCTACGCCTTCGGGCCGGTGTGGCGCAACGAGAAGCCGGGCCCGGGCCGGTTCCGCGAGTTCGTGCAGTGCGACGCCGACACCGTCGGCTCGGATCGCCCCGAGGCCGACGCCGAGATCATCGCCATGGCCTGCGAAGGCCTGCAGGCCGCCGGCCTGGCGCCGGGACAGGCGGTCATCCGCGTCTCGAACCGCAAGCTGTTCGATGGCCTGTTCGAGGCCGGCGGCGTGGTCGATCCGATCCAGAAGCTGACCGCCCTGCGCGCCATCGACAAGTTCGACCGGCTGGGCTGGGAAGGCGTCTCGGCCCTGCTGGGCGAAGGCCGCCTGGACGAGTCCGGCGACTACACCAAGGGCGCGCAACTGCCGCTGGGCGTGGCCGCAACCATCGAGGCCTTCCTGGCGTCGGCGGGGGATGCGGCCCTGAGCCGGGCGGAGACGCTGGAGGCCGTGGCCCGCGCCGGCGGGCTGGGCGCCATCGGCGAGGCCGCGCTGGAAGAGCTGGCGGCCATCGACCGGGCGCTGAACGCCATGAAGGTGGGACAGGACGCGGTCCGCTTCGATCCGACCATCGTGCGCGGGCTGGAGTACTACACCGGGGCCGTGTTCGAGGCCGAACTGCTGCTGGAGACCACCGACGAGAAGGGCCGCGCCGTGCGCTTCGGCTCCATCGGCGGCGGCGGGCGCTACGATGATCTGGTCGCTCGCTTCACCGGCGAGCGCCTGCCCGCGACCGGCTTCTCCTTCGGCGTCTCGCGGCTGGCCTCGGCCCTACGCGCGGCGGGGCGGGGCGACGAGGACGCGGTGCGCGGCCCGGTGGTCGTGATCGTCTTCTCGGACGCCGACATGCAGCACTATCTGGACGCCGTGTCCGAGCTGCGCAACGCGGGGATCGCCGCCGAACTCTATCTCGGCCGGGCGGGCATGAAGGCGCAGATGAAGTACGCCGACCGGCGCGGCGCGCCCGCTGCCGTCATCCTGGGCGGCGACGAGATCGCGGCCGGTCAGGTGACGATCAAGGACCTCGACGCGGGCCGCGCGGCCGCCGCCGGCGTCACGGACAACGAGGCCTGGAAGGCCGAGCGTCCGGGGCAGCAGGTCGTGCCTCGCGCCCAGCTTGTGGCGACGATCCGGGGTATCGTCGGTTCCTGACGCACAGCTCCGTGAGTTATCGTTGATAACAAAGGAAAAGCCCCTGTCCGTGTCAGGGTCTTGATTGACTTGAAGCGGGAATTGTCGTCTTTCTGACGCACTCGGGAAGCGCAGCGTTTCGACGCAGCAGCGGCCCGGAGGCGTTTCGGGGAGGAAACGTCCGCTCCATGAGAGCGAAAGAAAGCCCGCCGCGATGTATCCCCCGCGGCGGGCTTTTTTGCGCCCGCGATCGGGTCAGGGTTTGAGCGTCTTGGTCAGGAAGATCGTCCCGTCCGGGGCGCCGTCGTAGTACGGCGGGATCCTCACGAACCCCATCGCCTCGTACAGGGCGATCGCGGCCGCCATCGAGGGCAGGGTGTCCAGGCGGAGCTCGTCGTAGCCCGCGGCCCGGGCGGCTTCGACGGCCGCCTCGGCCAGCGCGCGCCCCAGCCCCAGGCCGCGCCCCGCCGGGGACACGTACAGCCGCTTCATCTCGCAGGCAGACGGCGAAAGACCGCGTACGGCGACGCATCCCAGCGGCGCGCCAGCGGCGTCCAGGGCCAGCAGCAGGGCTCCCGAAGGCGGAGCGTACTTGCCCGGCAGCCCGGCGCGTTCGGCGCCGTAGTCCTGGTAGGACAGGTCGATGTCCAGGGAGGCGGCGTAGGCGTCAAACAGCGCGGCGACATTGGCGAGATGCGCGTCGGAGCGGACCGGAACGATGCTGAAGCTCTGCGGCATTACGAGCAGATGGGGACGCCTCCCCGTCCCCGGCAAGCCTCCGTGCGGGATGAAACGAAAAGGGGCCGGAACGTTTCCGTTCCGGCCCCTCGGTCAGCGTCGGCGCGCGCGCCTACCAGATGCGGACGCGGTCTTCCGGCGCGAGGTAGTATTTCGAACCCGGCTGGACGCCGAAGGCTTCGTACCAGGCGTCGACGTTGCGCACCGGGCCGATGACCCGGAACTCGGCCGGGCTGTGCGAGTCGGTATCGATCTGCTGCTTCAGCGCCGCCTCGCGATACTTGGACTGCCACACCTGGGCCCAGCCGTAGAAGAAGCGCTGGTCGCCGGTCGTGCCGTCCAGGACCGGGGCCGGCTGGCCGTTCAGCGACAGGTGATAGGCCTCCAGGCCCACCGCCACGCCGGCGGCGTCGCCGATGTTCTCGCCCATCGTCAGACCCGGACGGACGTGGAACCCGGGGATCGGCTCGAACTGGCCGTACTGGGCGCCGAGGCGAGCGGTCAGGGCTTCGAAATTGGCCTTGTCCTCGGGGGTCCACCAGTTGCGCAGCACGCCGTCGCCGTCGGACTTGGAACCCTGGTCGTCGAAGCCGTGGCCGATCTCGTGGCCGATGACGCCGCCGATGCCGCCGTAGTTGACGGCCGGGTCCGCGTCCGGATCGAAGAAGGGCGGCTGCAGGATGGCGGCCGGGAAGACGATCTCGTTATTGGCCGAGTTGTAGTAGGCGTTCACGGTCTGCGGGGTCATGCCCCACTCTTCCTTGTCGACCGGCTGGTTCAGGCGGTTCAGCTGGTAGTTCCACTGGAACAGGCCGGCGCGCTCGCCATTGCCGAACAGGTCGTCCGGGCGGATCTCCAGGGCCGAATAGTCACGCCACTTGTTCGGATAGCCGATCTTGACGGTGAACTTGTTCAGCTTCTCCTCGGCCGCCGCGCGGGTCTCGGCGCTCATCCAGGTGTAGTTGCGGATGCGGTTGCCCAGCGCGGTGCGCAGGTTGGCGACCAACTGCTCCATCTTGGCCTTGGACTCGGCCGGGAAGTAGTCGGCCACGTATTGGCGGCCAACGGCCTCGCCCAGCATGCCTTCGGCGAAGCTGATGCCGCGCTTGTCGCGGGGGCGCTGCATGGGCTGGCCCTGCAGGTCGCGCGACCGGAACTCCCATTGGGCGTCCGCGAAGCGGCGCGACAGGCGGCCGGCGGCGTCGTCGGTCGTGTGGAAGGCCTGCCAGGCCTGGATCGTCGCGATCGGGGTCTCGGCGTAGAGCGCCGCGATCTTCGGCATGGCCGTGTCCTGGCGGACGATCAGGCGCGGCACTTCACCTACGCCGACGGCGGTGTAATAGGCCTGCCATGGGAAGCCCGGAGCTTCCGAGGCCAGCTGCTGGATGGTGTACTCGTTGTAGGTCTCGTCGCGGTTGCGGTTCTGCTCCGGCGTCCAGTGCGCCTCGGCGATCTTGGTCTCGAAGGCGACGATGTCAGCCGCGGCCTGTTCCGGATTGGCCCAGCCGATCATGCCCAGCATGCGGGCGACGTAGGCCTGGTACAGGACCTTCTTGTCGGCCCAGCGCTGCTCCAGATAGTAGTCGCGGTTCGGCAGGCCCAGGCCCGATTGGCCGGTCGAGACGACGTAGCGGGTCGGCGCCTTCTGGTCGATCGTGATGCCAGTGCCGAAGATCGAGCCGCCGATGCGGCCCTGGGTCTGGCCCATGTAGACCGCGGCCTTGTCATGGGTGTCGGCGGCGCGGATGGCGGCCAGGTAGGGGGCCAGCGGCTGGGCGTCCAGCGCCTCGATCCGGGCCTCGTCCATGTAGGAACGGTAGGCGTCGGCGATCTTCTGCTCGTCCGAGCCGGCGGTCAGGTCGGTGCGGGCCACCAGGCCTTCGATCATCACCTTGACGCGGTTGTCCGACAGTTCGCGCAGCAGGTTGAACGAGCCGTAGGAGGTGCGGTCCGACGGGATCTGCAGACGGTCCAGCGCGGCGCCGTTGGCGTAGCGCATGAAGCTGTCGCCCGGGTTCACCGAGGTGTCGCGACCGTTCAGGTCGAAGCCCCAGGTCCCGTATTTGGGCGCCTCGACGCCTTGCCAGCCGGCGACGGCGGCGCCTTGGGCGGGGGCCTGGAACAGTTCGACCATCGTGCAGGATTCGTCGACGCAGGCGTGTTCGTCAGCATCGGTCCAGCTCTGCGCCTGGGCGGCGGCGGGCAGGAGCAAAGCGCCGAGGGCGGCGCCGATAAGCAGCTTCTTCATAGGAGTTTCCCCGACTTCTCTTCACCAACTTGGAAGGGTCGGCGCGGACCCTACGCCCGCCTCGGAGACTGTCGCCTGAATTTTTTGTCATGAATCGACGGAAAGCCAGACGCGGCGGCGTTTCAGCCTGTAGGCTGAACCGTACGGAGGGCGAATGACTCACGGCGGCGGCGGCGGCGAATATAAGGACCTTGTGGTCTTCCTGGCGGCGGCCGGGGTGGTGGTTCCCCTGTTCAACCGGCTGAAGATCAGCCCGGTTCTCGGCTTTCTTGCGGCAGGCGTCCTTCTGGGACCCGACGGTTTGGCCCGATTCGCCGTCACCGTACCCTGGCTGGCCTGGCTGACCATCTCCGACGCCAACCAGTTGCGCGCCCTGTCCGAGCTGGGCGTGGCCTTCCTTCTGTTCATGATCGGGCTGGAGCTCTCGTGGGAACGGCTCAAGGCGATGCGCCGGCTCGTCTTCGGCCTGGGGCTGACCCAGGTCCTGCTTTGCACGGTCGGATTGGCCGCCCTGTTCATGGTGATGGGCCAGACCCTGGTGTCGTCCGCCGTGCTGGGCCTGGGGCTGGCGCTGTCCTCGACCGCCGTGGTCATGCCGGTGATGGCCGAGCGCGGCCGCCTGGGCGGCGCGGCGGGACGCACCATCTTCTCGGTGCTGCTGGCGCAGGACCTGGCCGTGGCGCCGATCCTGATCACCGTCACCGTGCTGGCGGCGTTGGCGCAGGGCGGAGTGACCTCCGGTGGCGAATTCGATCCGGCTGTGTTGGGCACGGCGCTGTTCACCCTCATCCCGGCCGCCATCGGCCTGGCCCTGCTGGTGGTGCTGGGCCGTCTGGTGCTGCGTCCGCTGTTCCGCTCGGTGGCCAAGGCCCGGGCCAAGGGGCAGGGCCAGGAGATGTTCGTCGCCGCCTGCCTGCTGGTCGTGGTCGGCGCTGGGCTGGGGGCCCAGGCCGCGGGCCTGTCGATGAGCCTCGGCGCGCTGGTGGCGGGCCTGCTGCTGGCCGAGACCGAGTTCCGGCGGGCGGTCGAGGTGTCGATCGAGCCGTTCAAGGGCCTATTGCTGGGCGTCTTCTTCGTCGGCGTCGGCATCGGGCTGGATGTGGACGCGGTGGCGGCCGATCCGGTGGCCGTGTTCGGACTGGCGATCGGGCTGACGCTGTTCAAGGCCCTGATGATCTACGGCGCGGCGCGGCTGTGGGGCGTGAAGAACAAGACCGCCATCGAGACGGCGCTGGTCCTGGGGCCGGCGGGAGAGTTCGCCTTCGTCATCCTGGGGGCAGGTTTGGTGGAAGGAATCGCGTCGCCTGACTTCACGCGCACAGTCATGCTCGCAGCGACGATAAGTATCTTTACTGTACCGTTGATGGCGATGTTCGCCGATCGACTGACGCGACAGGACGCCGCAGTCTTGCCTGATCTTCCGGCCGAGGCGCTGGAGCCTCCGTCGGTCGAGGGCCAGGTGCTGATCGTCGGCTTTGGCCGGGTGGGGCGCCTCGTCGGGGAAATGCTGACCGAGCACGGACAGAGTTTCGTGGCCGTCGACGCCAACGCCTCCACCGTCGCCAAGGGACGCGGCGAGGGCTCGAACGTCTTCTACGGCGACGCCGGCCAGGCCGACCTGCTGGCGCGCTGCGGCATCGAAAAGGCGCGGGCCATGGTCGTCACCATGGACGCCCCCGCCAAGGTCGACGAGGTGGTCATCGCGGCCCGCTCGTTGAGGCCTGACCTGATCCTGATCGCCCGGGCGCGGGATTCCCGGCACGCCGAACGCCTGTACCGGCTGGGCGTCACCGACGCGGTTCCCGAGACCACGGAGGCCAGCCTTCAACTGGCGGAGAACACCCTGGTCGACCTCGGCGTGCCGATGGGTCTGGTGCTCGCCTCGATCCACGAACGGCGCGACCGTTTCCGCAAATTATTCCAGGACGCCATGCCCGAGGGAGAGGTCGCGCGGAGCCCCCGGGCGCTGAGGTCGACGCTCAAAAGATAGGTCGCGACGGACTTTCGGACCTGCGCCGTTAACCCAGCAACTAACGTTGCTGTTAATCTGTACACCCCAATTTGGTCATCGTTGCGTGATGAGTGCCGCTGTTCGCCGGGCCGTCAGGTCGGGCTTGAGGCGCTTTCCGGAGCGCCCGAAACCCTGCCGTTATGGCGCTGTTTTCCTGCCGGTGGTCCTCCCCGCCGCTTAGTCGAGTAGCCGTTTTACATGCGAGACATCGCCCTTAGCTCCGCCCAGACCGCCTCTGATTCCGAGGCTGACGCCCCCCGCCTGAACCGTCGTCAGGCCGCCAAGGTGCGGACCCGTCAGAAGGTTCTGGACGCCGCGCGCACCCTCTTCGCGGAACGCGGCTACGAGCCTGCCACCATCCGCGACATCGCCAAGGGCGCGGGCATGTCGACCGGCGCGGTCTTCGCCAACTTCCAGGATAAGGCCGAACTGTTCGAGGCCGTCCTGGCCGAGGACCTGGCCCGTCTGGCGGAATCGCTGAAGGCCGCCGTCGCCGCCGAAAGCTCGGTGCGCGGACGCCTGGTGGCCGCCATGACCGCCGCCTATCACGAATCCCTGGAGCATCTGCCGCTGGTGCAGGCCGTCGTCGCGCGCTCGTGGTTCCAGCCGGTCGCCGCCGAAATGCGCAGCCGCGCCGCCGCCCGTCCGGTCTCCGTCATCGTCTCGGACGCCCTGCAGGCCGGCGTGCGTGAAGGCGAGCTGCGTCAGGATGCGGACATCCGCCTGCTGGGCGAGCTGATCTACGGCGCCTTCATCGCCAACTACCGCCACGCCGCCTACGACGGCTGGGGCATCGAGCAGCTGACGACCCAGATCTCCAAGCAGATCGACATCGTCCTCGCCGGTGCGCTGGCGCGGCAGTAAGCAGGGCGCTTCGCCCAGCCCGAAACGATCAAAGGCCGCAGCCTCCGCTGCGGCCTTTTCCTTGCGCTCAAGCAGCGAGCCGCCGCGCGGCGAGCGTTAGCGCGAAACATGCGCTCAAGCCGCTCGCGACCGCGTCGCGAGCGTTAGCGCCCTTAAAAGACCCTCAGCTCTTCCAACGCAAAGTCGCCGGCTTCACCGGGTTGGCGAACGGTCGGCCCTCGGTGCGCGACTTGATCCATTCGCGCTTCAGCTGCTGGTACCATTTGGCCTGTTTGTCGGCGTCGTCGATCCAGATCAGGGCCGGGTCGTAGCGCAGGCCCTCGTTCTGCAGGTTCACCATGCCGCCATCCTGCTTGAGGAAGGCGACAACGCCCATGCGCAGGAAGGGCTTGGCCAGGTCGAAGATCCAGTGGTCCGACCAGAAGATCTGGGTGATCCGGGTCTTGGTGTCGGTGATGGGCGTCAGGCAGGTCAGGGCCAGCACCTGCTTCTCTCCGACCTGGATGTGCTCCCAGCGATAGCCGGGCAGGCGGAAGGTGATCTCGGTGGCCGGGGCGCCGCCCAGGATCTTGTAGGCCCGGCTGTTCGACGACGGCGCGTGGCGCACCATGGCGAAGCCCTGCTCGGTCGGCTCGAAGGCCTTGGCCTTTTCGTGCATCGAATGCTCGGACCGCCACCACCACTGCTGATGGACATAGGGGCCGTGGGCGGGGTCCATCAGGCCGACGACCGCGTGGTCGATATGGCTGTCGAAATCCATCCACTCGACCAGCTTGGCCCCACCGCCGACCACGCCAGGGAACTGGGGCGGCTCATGGTCGGGCTCGCCCGCGCCGCGCGGGTCCGAACTCATCCAGACGAAGACCATCCCCTGGCTTTCGCGCACCGGATAGGACCGCACCTTGATGCGGTCGGCCTCGAAGGGCTGGGACTCGACCAGCGAGGGGATGGCGGCGCAGACGCCGTCCGTGCGGAAACGCCAGCCGTGATAGGGGCATTCGACCGTCTCGCCCTCGCCCGGCTTGTTCACCACCCGCCCGGCCGACAGCGGCGCGGCGCGGTGAGGGCAGATGTCGCGCATGGCGAAGACCTGACCGGCCTTCGTCCGCCCGATCAGGACCGGCTCGCCCAGCAGTTCGTAGCGCTTCAGCGACTCGGGCTTCACGTCGCGCGCCAGGGCGACGAAATACCAGGCGTCCAGAACGAAGCCCTTGCCGAAGGCGGTCGGCGGGGCCTTGGCCTCGGGAGTGTTGGAGGAAACCGGAGCGGAATCTGCGGGCGTCATGACGCCACTTTAGCGTCGGCGGCGCGGGAAGTCTTGACCGCCTGCATCCAATCGCGCCCCCTGCGGCGACTACGGGACAGATGCGGGCGAATGGCCCGCGCACGGGGAACCGCCATGAAGACCATGACCGCCGCCGCCGCCCTCGCCGCCTGCCTGTCGCTGGGGCTGGCCGCGCCCGCCCTGGCCCAAGCGCACGGCTCGCACGCCGCCCACGGGCAGGCTGCGGACCACGGCCACCGCCACGCCGACTTCCAGTCGGGGCGGTTCCATGTCCGCATCGACGGGCCGGAGCATCCGGTCGGCGACATCATCCTGATCCCCGGCCTGACGTCGTCGCCCGAAGTCTGGGACGGCCTGACCGATCAGCTCAAGGGCCGCTACCGCATTCACCGCGTCCACGTCCAGGGCTTCGCCGGCGCGCCAGCCGAGGACAACGCCACCGGTCCGGTCGCCGCCCCGGTCGCCGAGGATCTGGCCCGCTACATCGCCGAACAGCACCTGAACAAGCCGGTCGTCATCGGGCATTCGATGGGCGGCACCATCGCCATGATGCTGGCCGCGCGCCATCCCGACAGCGTCGGCAAGCTGATGGTCGTGGACATGGTGCCCTTCATGGGCGCGATGTTCGGCGCCCCGGGCGCGACGGCGGAGAGCGTCACGCCGGTCGCCAACCAGATCTACACCAGCATGTCGACCGGCACGCGCGAGGCCTACAACACCCAGGCCACGGCTTCGATCAACTCGATGATCAAGACCGAGTCGCTGCGCGCCGGCCCGATCCGCGACATGGAGACCAGCGACCAGCAGGTGGCCGCCTCGTCCTTCCGCGAGCTGATCGTCACCGACCTGCGGCCCGAGCTGTCGCGCATCACCGCCCCGACCGAGGTGCTGTACGTGCTCTTCGCCGGGCAGACGCCCGAGTTCACGGACACCGTCTACCGCATGTCCTACCAGGGCCTGCCGGGCGCCGAGCTGAAGCGCATCGACAACAGCGCCCACTTCATCATGCTGGACCAGCCCGCCGTCTTCGCCGCCGAGGTGAACGCGTTTTTAGAATAGGGCCCTCAAAGGTCATCCTTTCGGCGGAAAGCGCCTTCACGGTCCTGTGATGATCGCGGGGGCGTTTCCGTGCACCGTCCGATGGGCTAAGGCCGTCGGGCGGGTTGGGTGAGGTTTTAGATGGCCGGTGGCTTCAGCTTCGGACGTGGCGTCAATGGGGGCGGCGACAAGCCGGCCCGGACGCCGTTGCAGCGCGTGCTCTACTGGGGCGCGGTGCTGGGCGTGTGGGGCGTCATCTTCCTGGTCGTCTTCTTCGCGGTGTTCGCCCGCGACCTGCCTGACACCTCGACCCTGTACAATGTCGATCGCCAGCCCTCGATCACCTATCTGGACCGCAACGGCGCCCTGATCGCGGTGCGCGGCACCCAGCAGGCCCCGCCCGCCGACCTGGACGCCCTGCCCGACTATGTCCCGGCGGCCTTCATCGCCATCGAGGACCGGCGCTTCTACCACCACCCCGGTTTCGACCCGATCGGCATGAGCCGCGCGATCGTGTCCAATATGCGCGCAGGGCGCGTGGTGCAGGGCGGCTCGACTCTGACCCAGCAGCTGGCCAAAAACCTGTTCCTGTCCCCGGACCAGAACATGAAGCGCAAGGTCCAGGAGCTGATGCTGGCGGTCTGGCTGGAGATGAAATTCTCCAAGAAGGAGATCCTGGCCCTCTATCTGAACCGCGTCTATTTCGGCGCCGGCGCCTATGGCATCGAGGCGGCCTCGCAACGCTATTTCGACAAGAGCGCCAGACAGCTGACGGTCGGCGAGGCGGCGCTGCTGGCCGGTCTGCTGAAGGCCCCGTCGCGCTACTCGCCGGTGTCCGAGAGCGAGCGGGCCGCCACCCGCGCCACCGTCGTGCTCAACGAAATGGTCGACGCCGGCGTGATCACGCCCGAACAGCGCGCCCAGGCGGTGACCGAGCCGGTGCGCGTATCGCGCACCCTGGCTACCCAGCACGCCCAGTACTTCATCGACTGGCTGGACAAGCAGATCCGCGAACTGGTCGGCGAGCCCACCGAGGACATGATCGTCGAGACGACGCTGGACCTGACCCTGCAGACCCAGGCCGAGCGCTCGGTGCGCCGCATCCTGGACCGCGACAAGTCCAAGGGCGTGGAGCAGGCGGCCCTGGTCGCGCTGGACGGCGAAGGCCGGGTGCGCGCCATGATCGGCGGCAGTTCCTACGCCGACAGCCAGTTCAACCGCGCCACCGACGCCCGGCGCCAGGCCGGCTCGGCGTGGAAGCCGTTCGTCTATCTGACGGCGCTGGAGAGCGGCTACACGCCCGAGACCCGGGTCAACGACGCCCCGATCCACATCGGCAACTGGTCGCCGCGCAACTACTCCGGGACCTTCGCGGGTGAGATGACCCTGGCCAACGCCGTGGCCCAGTCGACCAACACCATCGCCGCCGGCGTCGCCGACCAGATCGGCCGGGACAATGTCGCCCGCACGGCCCGCCGTCTGGGCGTCTCCAGCCGCATCGGCCTGGAGCCCGCCATGGCGCTGGGCGCGGTGGAGGTTTCGCCGCTCGAGATGGCCCAGGCCTATGACGCCTTCTCCAACGGCGGCAAGCGCGTGCAGGCCTATGGCATCAGCCGCATCCGCACCCCGCAGGGCCGGGTCATCTATCAGCGCGCCAGCCGCGCCGAGGGACCCGCCCAGGCGATCACCAACCCCTACCTCTACTATCTGAACTCGATGCTGCGGGGCGTGATGACCTCGGGCACCGGGCGGTCGGCGGCGATCAGCGGGCGCGACCTGGCCGGCAAGACCGGCACGACCTCGGACTACAAGGACGCCTGGTTCGTCGGCTACACCGGCGGCTTCGTCACCGCGGTCTGGGTCGGCAAGGACGACAACACCCCGATGCGCGGCGTGACCGGCGGCTCGTCGCCCGCCGCCATCTGGCGCAGCTTCATGGAGGCGGCCCTGCCGCGCCTGAACGCTCCGGCCATCCCCAACGGTCCGGCCATGCCCGAGGGCTGGCAGCCGCCCAGCCCGGTCGAAAGCCTGATCGGCCAGATCGGCGACCTGTTCGGTGACAATCCGCCGGGCGACAGCAATGTCGATCCGCTGGACGAGCGGTTGCTCGAGCCGCAGCCGGCCCAGCGTCCGATCGCGCCCAACCGCCCGGAGCAGCAGCCGGTCATCCGCCCGACCCAGCCGCAGCCCCAGCGCGAAGAGCCGCGTCCCGAACCGGCGCCCCAGCCCGAGAAGAAGGCCGACCCGCTGTTCTTCTAGGCTCTAGCGGCCGACGGCGTGCAGGGCGGGGCCGTGGTCTCGCAGCCATTTGCGGAACGGGCGGTGGTCGCCGACCAGCCGCTGCACCACCGACCAGTAGGCCGGGCTGTGGTCCGCGTGGACCAGGTGCGCGACCTCGTGCGCGGCCAGATAGTCGGCCACGGCGGGCGGGGCCATGATCACCCGCCAGCTGTAGCGGATCGAGCGGTTGTGCGGGCTGCATGAGCCCCAGCGCGACTTCGTGTCGGCGATGGACACCTTCACCGGCCGCTGGCCGAGGGTGCGCAGGTGGTGCTCGGTGCGCTCGATCAGCACCTGCCGCGCCAGCCGCTTGAACAGGTTCTCGATGCGGCGGGCGAAGGCCTCGCCCTCGCCGCCGGACTGGATCACCGCGCCGTCCGGGCCGTCGATCAGCCGGGCCGCGCCGGCGCCGCCGACGGCGACCAGACGGGTCGGAACGCCGAACAGGGGAACGACCGCGCCGGGCTCCAGTGGGGCGCCGTCGGGCCGTTCGGCCAGCCGTTCGCGCATCCAGGCCGACTTGGTGCGGGCGAAGGCGACGACCTCGGCCAGCTTGCGTTCGGAAGGGGCCACCAGCACCGCCTCGCCGGCGCGGCCGTCGATGCGGATCGACAGCCGGCGCGCGCGCGGATTCACCGAGAGTCTGGCGGGGACCCCGACCGCCTCAGGCGGCAGCCGCTGGCCGTTGCGGTATTGCACTGAGGGCCTCGTTGGCCGCGATGAAGTCGCGGACGCGGGGATAGATCTCGTCGCGGAAACGACGACCGTTGAAGACGCCGTAGTGGCCGACCTCGGGCTGGACGTACAGCACCCGGCGCTCGTCCGTCAGGCTGGTGCACAGCTCGTGCGCGGCCTGGGTCTGGCCGACGCCGGAGATGTCGTCCTTCTCGCCCTCGACCGTCATCAGGCCGATGTCGGTGATCTTGGTCAGATCGACCTTGCGTCCGCGATGCTCCAGCAGGCCGCGCGGCAGCAGGTGCTGCTGGAAGACGATGTCGATGGTCTGCAGGTAGAACTCTTCCGACAGGTCCAGCACCGACAGGTACTCGTCGTAGAATTCCTCGTGCTTCTGCGCGCCGTCGCCATCGCCCGAGACCAGGTCCTGGAAATAGCGCCAGTGGGCGTCGGTGTGCTTCTCCTCGTTCATCGACATGAAGCTGTAGAGCTGCACGAAGCCCGGATAGACCCGCCGTCCGAAGCCCGGGTAGGGCCATGGCACGGTGTGGATCATGTTCGAGCGGAACCAGGTGAAGGGCTTTTCCTCGGCCAGCTGGTTGGTGACCGTCGGCGACAGGCGAGCGTCGATGGGCGAGCCCATGAAGGTCATGGAGGCGGGACGGTTGGGATCCTCGTCCTCGGCCATCAGGGCGCAGGCGGCCAGGACAGGCGGTCCGGGCTGGCAGACGCCGACGACGTGGGCGCGCGGGCCGATCACGCCCAGCATGGTGCGGACGTGGTCGATGTAGTCGAAGAAGTCGAAGCGGCCTTCCAGCATCGGCACCTGACGGGCGTTCGACCAGTCGGTGACATAGACGTCGTGGTCCTGCAGGAAGCCCTCGACCGTGCCGCGCAACAGGGTGGCGTAGTGGCCCGACAGCGGGGCCACGATCATCACCGCCGGGGCGACGGTCGGCTTGCCGGCGCGCTTCAGGTCGCCGATGTGGCGCGCGAAGCGGACCAGGCGGCACCAGGGCGAGGACCAGACCACCTGTTCGGTGGTGCGCACCGGGCGGTTGTCGATGGTGACGACATCCAGCCCCCACGACGGCTTGCCGTAGCGGCGCGTGACGCTCTCGAACAGCTCGGCCGAGGCGAACGCTGTGCGCCCGATGGCGGTGTCGGCGGCCGGATTGAACGGCGATGTCCAGAAGTCCCGGGCCATTTGGGCCCCGATCCGGTAGGGAGCGGCCGAGGCGTAGGCCAGCTCATGAAGCGTGTACAGCATGCGTGTCCTGAGACGGCCCCCGCCGTGAGTGCGGCAAGGCACCATAGAACGTATCGCACTGCAAAAAGATTATCGGCGATCACCGAAATCGTGAACGCAGCGCGGCGGACGAAAAATGGAGTGCACATAGTGCACTTTTTCAACTCCAAATGGGGATCAAGCCGGAAGCTCGCCTTCCAGTCCCCCATTCTAGGTCCCGCTCGCGTCAATTCCGGACGTACCGGAACGTCAGCCCCGCGCCATGTTCCGTTCGATGACCTGGGCGCCGCGCACCGGCCCGATGTCGTGGGCCAGCGGCCCGCGGAACTGTCCGTCCGGCCCCATCAGATAGATCGTGAGCGAGTGGTTCATGGTGTAGCCCTCGCCCTCGCCGACCTTGCTGTACATGGCGCGGTAGGCGTCGGCGGCGGCGCGGACTTGCTGCGGCGTGCCGGTCAGGCCGATGACGCCTTCGGGGAAGCCGTCCGCGGACAGATAGTCCTTCAGGGCCTGGGGCGTGTCGCGCTCCGGATCGACCGAGATGAAGAGGAACTGCAGATCCTTGGCCTTGTCGCCCAGCTGGGCCTTGGTGGCTTCCAGCATGGTCAGGGTCGTGGGGCAGTAGTCGGGGCAGTAGGTGAAGCCGAAGAAGACCAGGGTCCATTTGCCGTTCAGGATCGTCTGATCGACCGGCTGTCCGTCCTGATTGACCAGCTGGAACGGGCCGCCGACCTGGGCCTGGCCGGTCGAGCCGACTTCGAGCGACTGAGGCGCAGGCGCCTGACGGCCGACGACCACCATGGTGACGACCGCGAGCGCCGCGGCGATGGCGACGCAGGCGCCGGCGAAGACGAGGATGGAGCGGCGCGGCATCGCGACCCTTTCGAAAAGGCCCCGAACGAGCCGAACGCGTCTATAGAAGAGCCGTGAGCGCTACAGAAGATCATCCAACGCCGCAGTTCGCCGACGCGCCCGAGGGCGGCGGCCGTTTCGCCAACTGGCGCAACCTGCCGCGGCGCAGCCGGGGCCTGTCGTTGCGGACCCTGGTCATCCTGCGCTGGATGGCCATCACGGGGCAGAGCGCAACCATCTTCGCCGCCACCGCCTGGTTCCATTTCGACCTGCCGCTGTGGGGCTGCCTCGCCGCCATCGCGGCCAGCGTGGCGATGAACCTGAACGCCACCGCCCGGCTGAAGCGCAGCGACGGCTCGACGCCGGACGGCGCCCTGACCGCGGCGCACCTCGGCTTCGACATCCTGCAGATATCGACCCTGCTGGGGCTGACCGGGGGGCTGCAGAACCCCTTCTGCCTGCTGCTGGTCGCGCCGGTGACGGTGGCGGCGGCCTCCCTGCCGGGCCGGCAGGCGGTGCTGATGGGGCTGCTGGTGTTGCTGGCCACCGTCTGCCTGTTCTTCTTCTCCCTGCCGCTGCCGTGGCAGGCGGGGACCGAGCTGAACCTGCCGCCGCTGTACAAGATCGGCATCGGCATGGCCCTGACCACAGGGGTGGTGTTCACCTCCGCCTACGCCTGGCGGGTGGCGGCGGACGCCGAGAAGCTGGAGTTGGCCCTGGCCACGACCCAGGACGTACTGCAGCGGGAACAGCGGATGGCCGCGCTGGGCGGTCTGGCCGCGGCGGCCGCGCACGAACTGGGCACGCCGCTGGCGACCATCCAGGTGGTGGCCAAGGAGCTGTTGCGGGCCTCGCCCAGCGACGGCCCGGCGGCCGAGGACGCCGCCCTGATCCTGCAGCAGGCCGAGCGCTGCCGCGAAATCCTTAAACGCCTGTCGCAGCAGCCGGAGGAGGGCGGCATCGCCTTCGCCGAGGTCGGGCTGAAGGCGCTGCTGGAAGAGGTGGTCGAACCGCACCGGGGGTTCGACCTGGCCTTCGAGGTTTCGGTGCGCACCGCCTCGGGCGAGAAGCCGCCGCGCGTGCGCCGCTTGCCGGAGGTGATCCACGGCCTGTCGACCCTGGTGGAGAACGCCGCCGACTTCGCCGCCGGCAAGGTGCGGGTGCGAGCCCTGGTCGACGCGGGTTTCATCGAGATCGAGGTGGTCGATGACGGCCCGGGCTTCCCGGCCGACATCCTGCCCCGCCTGGGCGAGCCCTATGTGACCAGCCGACCTCAGGGCAAGGCGCGCCGCGCCCTGGCCGCCCAGATCGCCGCCTCGGTCGCCGCCGCCGCGCCGGGCCGCAAGTCCAAGAAGGCCGCCGCCGCGCCCGCGCCGGAAGAGATCGCTCCCAGCCAGGGCGGCATGGGCCTGGGCTTCTTTATCGCCCGCACCCTGCTGGAACGGACCGGCGGAAAGGTCAGCGTCGGCGCCGGCGACGGCGGCAAGGGCCAGCCCAAGGGCGCCCGCGTGACGGTGCGCTGGCCGCGTCCGGCGCTGGAGGTGGCCTCGTGAGCCGTGGTGTCGCACCCCCCGTCTGAACCTTGACCGCAGGCCAGCCGTTACCGACTTCAGCGGCAGGAGATATACAGAGATGTCCGAGACCGAAGCCCGTATCGCCGCACTGGAGGACAAGACCCTCCTGCTGCTGGACGACGACAACGCCCTGCGCACCCGGATGGGCCGCGCGCTGGAAAGCCGCGGCTTCGTGGTGACCACGGCCGGATCGGTGGCCGAGGCGACCGACGCCCTGCGCGCCTCGCTCCCCGCCTTCGCCGTGCTGGACATGCGGCTGGAGGACGGCAACGGCCTGAAGGTGGTGGAGATGATCCGCGACCGCCGCGAGGACGCCCGCATCGTCATGCTGACCGGCTACGGCGCGATCGCCACGGCGGTGGCGGCGGTGAAGGCCGGCGCGGTCGACTATCTGCAGAAGCCCGCCGACGCTGACGACGTGGTCAAGGCCCTGTTGATGACCGGCGAAGCGCCCGAGCCGCCGGACAATCCGATGAGCGCCGACCGGGTCCGCTGGGAGCATATCCAGCGCGTCTACGAGCTGTGCGACCACAATGTCTCGGAGACCGCCCGCCGCCTGGGCATGCACCGCCGGACCCTGCAACGCATCCTGGCCAAGCGCGCGCCGCGATAGGCCGCGTCGGATCGGGAGGTCCCGCAGGGCCGACGGTCCGCGGCCCCACAAACATGTCCGTTCGCGTTTCGCGAACGGACAGGCGTGATCGTTCGCGAAGTCGGGGCGTCCTCTCCTGCAAACGGCGTGGCGGCCCATGAAGGCGATCGGCACGGTCGGGTCATCGGAGGCCCGGTGGTCGGGTCTCCTCCTGAGGACCCCGACATGATCCGCATCGCCACCCTGGCCGCCGCCGCGCTTCTGGCCCTGACCGCCGTCCCCGCCCAGGCTGAGGACGCCACCGTCACCCTGACCTTCGAGACCGGCGCCCGCACCGGCAAGGTGATGGTCGCCCTCTTCAACTCCGAGGCTTCGTACCAGTCGAACCAGCCGGTCGCGGCGCAACAGATCGACGCCTCCGGTGCGGTGGTGGCGGTCTTCGGCGACCTGCCCGCCGGCGACTACGCGATGAAGGCGTTCCACGACGTCAACGGCGACGGCCAGATGAACACCAATCCGTTCGGCATTCCCAGCGAGCCCTACGCCTTCTCCAACAACGCCCCGGCCAACATGGGTCCGGCCAGCTGGAGCCGCGCGCGCTTCACCGTCTCGGGCGACACCGCCCAGACGATCAGCATTCGCTGAGCTTTTTTCTCTCGGGGGCTAACGCGCCTTGCGATGCTTGAGCCCCCGAACCCCCTGACTCCAAATTTCGAAGAGACAGTCATGCTCGCCTCCCGCCGCAACTTCCTGATGGGCGCCGCCGCCCTGTCCGCCGCCGTCGCCACCCCGGAAACGGTCCGGGCCATGGCGGCGATGCAGGCCTCGGCCGCCCATAACCTCGCGGATTGGGCCCTGGCCACCGCCGACCTCGAGGGCGACATCGCGCCCCGGGCGATGCGGCTGGTCCGGGGCCGGGCGCCGGCCGGGCTGCAGGGCGCCCTGTTCCGCAACGGGCCGGCCAAGTTCCGGCGGCCGGGCGGATCGGCGACCCACTGGTTCGATGGCGACGGCCTGATGCGCGCCTTCCGTGTCCGCGACGGACAGGTCACGCTGGAGGCCCGCTTCGCCGATACGCCCAAGCGGCGCTGGGAGAGCGAGATCGACGCCGTGGTCACGCCGGGCTTCGGCACCCCCGGCGACGATCGCGCCCGCGTCGGCTCGCCCGACGACGCCAACGCCGCCAACACGGCGATCATGATGGCGGGCGACGAGGTCTGGGCCCTGTGGGAGGCCGGTTCGCCCCTGGCCATGAACGCCTCGGACCTGTCGACCAAGGGGTTCGTCACCCTGCGCGACGACCTGAAGGGCATGCCCTTCCAGGCCCATCCCCGCTACGACCCCGACGGCACGGTCTGGAACATCGGCCTGTGGGGCGACCGGATGGTCGTCTGGCGGCTGAACGCCGACCGCAGCCTGCACACCGCCCAGATCGTCGAGTTGCCGCGCGCCTGTTACATGCACGACTTCACGGCCACGGCCCGGCATCTGGTGATCGTGATGCAGCCCTGGGTCTTCGACCACGACGCCATGCCCTTCGCGGCGCGGTTCGCCTGGAAGCCCGAGCTGGGCGCCCAGATCATGGTCATCGACAAGGCCGACCTGACCAACAGCCGGATCTTCGAACTGCCGGCCTTCAGCTATTTCCACCTGGGCGACGCCTGGGAGGACGGCTCGGGGACGATCCGGTTCGACGTGGCGGCGGGCAAGGACGTGCAGTTCGCCCTGGAGGGCGCGCGGGTCCTGGTCGAGGGGCGGGGGACGGTGCCGGGCGAACCCGCGCAGCTGTCGCTGGTCACCTTGCACACCGACGGGCGGGCGGAGATGACGTCCTCCGGCGTCACCGCCGAGTTCCCGCGCAGCGACCCGCGCCGAGCCGGCCTGGCCCGCCGCTACACCGCCCATGTGGCGGGCGAGCGGAGCGGGCGGCCCCTGCCGACAGGGCTGGCGGTGCATGACTGGGAGACCGGTCGCTCGGACGGCTTCGACTTCGGCGACGGGGTGATCATGGAAGAGGCGGTCTGGGTCCCCAAGCCCGGCCGTTCGGGCGAGGCGGACGCCTGGCTGGTGGCTCCGGCGATCAACCTGCGCCGAGGCGTGACCGAGCTGCACGCCTTCGACGCCGCACGGGTGTCGGACGGGCCGATCTCCAGCTGGCGGGCGGACATCGCCCTGCCGGCGGGCTTCCACGGGTTATGGAACGGCGCCTAATACCAGCCGGCGTCGCGCAGCGCCTTGGCGTAGCGCCGGCTGACCGGGGCCTCGACGCCGTCGTCCAGGGTCAGGGTGGCCCGGCCCTCGCCCCGGCTGACGGCGCGCACGGCGTTGCGCGCCACCCACCAGCTGCGGTGGGTCTGGGCGCCTTCCAGCCCCTCCAGTTCGGCCAGGGCGTCGGACAGCCGCATCAGGATCAGGTCCGAGCCGCGGTCGGTATGAATGCGCAGATAGTGGTCCTCGGACTCCACCGCCCGTACCGCCGCGCCGCGCAGCTTCGCCGGCAGGCGGTCCAGGAAGCGGGCCGGAGCGCCGCCGACGGGCGCCGCATGGGTCTGCACCGGCGTGCGCTGCAGGAAGATGTTCAGCACGCTCATCACCCCGGTCACGACCGTCACCGGTAAGAAAAAGTAGGTCAGTCGCCCCACCGCCGGGTGCCGACCGTGTTCGAACAGGAAGACCGTGTAGCCCCAGACGACGAAGGTCAGCGGCACGGACATGGCGGCGGTCAGGACCAGGGCGCTGAGCCAGGGCTTGCGGTCAAAGTCGATCCAGCGCTCGATTATCTGCGAGCAGACGTGCCCCCAGACGGCCCCGCCGATCATGAGCGGCAACCAGTAGATCAACCGGTGCAGAAAGGGCGCGCCGGTCATGCCGAAGGCGCCGGTGAAGGCCAGCACGACCCCCGCGATCGACGAGATGGCCAGACCCTTCACCAGGCTGCGATCCAGCGTCAGCGACAGACGAAATGGCGCGTCCGTCACTCGGGCCTCGGCGTGCAGACGGCGCGGAAGCCGGCGGCGGCGAAGCGCACCATATAGTCGGCGGCGCTCTCCAAATCGCCCGAGCGGCACAGGCCGCCGGACAGGCGGTCCAGGCGGCCCGTCTCGCCCAGCGTCAGGGTCAGGGCGCCCGACAGGTTATGATAGGCCCAGTACAGGTCGACGTCGCGCGCCTCGGGCAGGACCTGTTTGATCAGCTCGATCAGCCGACGGATGGCGGGGTCGAAATAGCGGGCCATGGTCTCGCCGCCGAAGGTCGGGTTGGCGTTGGTCTGGGCTACCAGGGCCGAATAGTGCTTCCAGCCGGGCCCGCCCTTCAGCGACCACTGGAACGGCGGGCGCAGGAAGGCCTCCAGCAGCCCCTCCAGCGTCATCGCCTCGCCGGCCTCGCGGGCGTAGCGATTGATGGCGTCGACCCGCTCGTTGTTCCAGACCTCGGC
>Ga0307406_10000450_pt1 | contig 24010 bp, 23 predicted proteins | sample 322Cmetagenome_3_FD_203706 | JGI IMG/M metagenome (GOLD analysis project Ga0307406, IMG submission 203706) | Maize rhizosphere microbial communities from greenhouse at UC Davis, California, United States - 322HYB-C-2 | ecosystem: Host-associated > Plants > Roots > Rhizosphere > Soil | place...
TGCCCAAGCCGATGACCTCGAACGCCAAGGCCGAGGGTCGCTTCGACAAGAGCGACTTCATCTACGTCGCGAAGGCCGACGAATATCAGTGCCCTGCGGGCGAACGGGCCATCTATAGGTTCACCACGTTCGAGAAGAACGGCAACAAGCTTCGCGTCTACTGGACCAGCGCCTGCCCCGCGTGTCCACTCAAAGGTCAGTGCACAACCGCCGACTACCGTCGCATCCGCCGGTGGGAGCATGAAGAGGTGCTTGAGCGCGTTCAGCAACGCCTGGAGCGCAAACCTGTCGCAATGACGCTGCGAAGATGCACGGTCGAGCACGTGTTCGGCACACTGAAGTACTGGATGGGCTCAACCCACTTCCTCACCAAGACGCTGCCGCACGTGAGCACCGAAATGAGCCTGCACGTGTTGGCATACAACCTGAAGCGGGTGATCGCGATCCTCGGTATTGCCAGAACGATGAAGGCGGTCAGGCTGGTGGGGGCGTGAGCCTCTTCAAGTGCCCTTTGCAGCTTGCGCAGCCACGCTCGATCGAACCACCCGCGCGTTTGTGCAACGGGACCACCGGATGACTCGGTGCGCCGAGGACGCCCACATGGGCGCGGGTTCGGCATACTCGCTAGTCAAAGCCGTTTCCACACGGCCTCGGCCGCATTCTGCCTTCCGCGGCGCAATCCAGCGTCGCGGATGCCGTCAGGACGGAAGGTCGACCACCGCGCTTTCTTCGAGGCGCTCCAACCGCCAGCGGCTTGGACCGGTACCTGCCGGTACACTTTTTCGAACGAACGCCCGAAAGCTTCCCGGCTTCCACCCGTATGACCGTGCAAACTCCATCCACCTCGGCTCTCGTTGAAAGTGTGCCGGCGGGATCCGCTCTCGCCACTCTGAGGGAGTTCGGGACGTGTCTTTTGGCCTTGGTCACTCTCGCGCGTTCAGGCAATGCGCAAGACATGCACCGCGAGGCGCTCCAGGTGCTGAAAGGCCTGGTTTCCTTCGACTCGGCATGGTGGGGCGAAGTTTCACCCGGATCTGCCGGCAGCCCGCCGAGAAACTGGCTGCACGGCAGTATCGGGCTGAGCACCGGCTTTGCAGAGGAATGGAACGCGCTTGCAGATGCGGACCAGTTCGCCCGAGCATCCATTGCACGCTGCGGCGTGGTACTGCGCGGCGGTGCAGGCGACGGCAGGCACACGCCGGGTGGCACGGTCGACGGGTTTTGCAGGCGACACGGCCTCCATCACGCCATGGCGATCACGCTCGAATTGCCGTCGAGCGGTTTGCTTTTCTTCGTAGCGATCTATCGACGCCCTGCCGGTCCGGCCTTCCGCGATGAGGAAGCGGTCATCTTCGGCGAGTTCACCCGCCACCTCGTGCAGCACTGGCGGGACGTGCTCGACCGTCTTCAAGGTGCCTTGCCAGGCCGCATGTGGAACACGTATGCATTCGCCGATGGAGGCGGCCGTCTCCTCTACCTGGGTGCACGGCTGGGCCAAGTTCTCCAACAGGCCAATCCTGGCTGGCAGGGAACGATGTTGCCCCCCACCATCGCAGACTTGGCCCATCAGGCAGCGCACTCCATCGCGGTGGGCCCATCAGATCGCCTGACGGTTGCGCCCTGTGGTCGTCTGCTCGCGCTGGTGCTTGAAGAAGATCGAAGCGCTGGGAATCCGCTCGCGCCGCGGGAACGTCGCGCCGCCACCTTGTACGCTCAGGGCCGCTCCTACAAGGAGATCGCCGAGCGGCTCGATCTGAGCCCTGCGACCGTGCGGACCTACCTGCGCAACGTGTATGCCAGCCTCGGCGTGCGCAACAAGATCCAGCTTGGGTCAGCCCTGGGCCTGGGAACCCGCGAGGCCCCGTAGTTTCCCGCCCCCTCCGCATTTGCAGAGGCCTGGCCGCGAAGGCCACTCGCTACGCTGCCGGCTCCAACGCCCCAGCCTGCGAGAGCGGGCATTACGACACAAGGAATCTCCTCATGAGACTCGGCTTCCGAACTATGGCCAATTGCCGGCGAACCCGTGGGCTCGCAGTGGCATGCAGCGTGGCACTGCTTGCCTGCGCGACTCATTCGCAACCGATGCCGCCCGCGCCCGCAGGCGCGCCGACTTCTTCGGTTCCCATCGCGCTGCAGGAAGTGCGCTGGCAGATGTTGAATCCGGGCATCAATGCACTGACGTTCCGCTCGATGGACCGGATCTTCGACACCCGGGAAGTCACCCACCGGCGTGCAGTATGGGCGATTCCGCGCAACGACACGCCCCTGGACTTCAGATACGAGTTCGAAGGCACCGCCCATACCCCGGAGGAGTTTCTCGATCACACCTACACGAACGCGCTGCTGGTGATCAAGGACGGCGCCATCGTCTACGAGAACTACCGAAACCTGAGCGAAGGCGACACACGATTCATGGGCTGGTCCATGACCAAATCCATTGTTTCCACGCTGGTCGGCATCGCGGTGCACGAGAAGCGCATCGCATCAATCGAGGATCCGATCGCCAAATACCTCCCCGAGCTCGCGCGCGGTGCCTACAAGGACGTGTCGATCCGGCAGGTGCTGGAGATGCGGTCCGGCGTGGACTACGAGGAGCGGTACGACTTCCAGAATCCCGGCATTGCAGCGAGCAACCACATGTCGTCGCTGGTGCGGAACACCTCGCGTTTTGCCGATGTCGCCATGACGATAGGGCGTGCGCATCCGCCCGGCAGCCACTTCGCCTACAAGACGATCGACACGGCGGTGCTCGGCTGGCTGGTCGAGCGCGTCTCGGGCACCACCTTCGCGGGCTACATGAGCGAGAAGCTGTGGGAGCCCATGGGCGCGTCGAGCAACGGCTTCTTCATCATGGACGGCGCCCCGGGCGCAGGCCGCGAGTTCACGGGGGCGGGCTTCAACGCAACTGCCAGGGACTGGGCACGCTTCGGCCTGCTATTCCTGAACAACGGCTATGCGAACGGGAAACAGATCGTCCCCGAGAAGTGGGTCAAGGCTGCGACCGCTTCGGTCCCCGGCAGCAACTCGCCGAACGGCGGCTATGGCTATCAATGGTGGACATTTCCGCAAACCGGCGCGTACTACGCCCTTGGTCTGCAGGGCCAGTTCACGTACGTCGACCCGGCCACTCGCACGGTGGTCGTGAAACTCAGCTACATGCCACCGGGTCGCACCGAGCCCTATGCGGAAACGCGTGCCTTCCTTCAGGCCGTTTCGAACTGGAAGCCCCGCCCGCCAGCACGCTGGCCGAATGGGCCGGGTTGACTAAGATCAGACCGCGCAACCCACGGCCAGGGGCGCACCCTGATCAACCATTCCCCAGAGAGTTCGCCGCATGAAGTCAGCAGGGCTGAAGGGCACCGTTTCCATTGAGCTCGTGCACGAGGCGATTCGTGCCGCCGCGCTCAGGAACATGGACATCAGCGGCGTGCTCGAAATCGCCCGGCTGGACCGCGATCTGCTGGACGCACCGCGCGCACGCATTTCGGCGGCCGCGTACTCGCGCATGTGGGTGGCCCTGGCCGATCTGATGGATGACGAGTTCTTCGGCCTGGACAGCCACGGGCTGCGCCGCGGAAGCTATGCGCTCATGACGCGCGCGGCGGTCAACTCGGAGAACCTGGAGCACGCCCTGCGCCGGATCCTCAGGTTTCTTCACGCCACGCTGGACGACTTTCGCGGGGAGCTGGTTCGGTCGACCGATGAGGCGCGCGTGATCCTGCACGACGGCGGCGTGCTGCGCCGGCTGTTCGGCTACGGCACCTGGTTCATCCTCGTCCATGGGCTGGCATGCTGGCTCGTGCACCGGCGGATTCCGCTGCGCGAGATGCAGTTCCGATGCCCGCCTCCGGCCGACGACAGCCACTACCGCACGCGCTTCTGCGAGAACCTGAAGTTCAACGCAGAGACCACGCACATCACCTTCGCAAGCGATCTGCTCGATCTGAAGATCGCGGAATCCCCGCAGACCGTCGACAACTTCCTGCGGGCGGCGCCGGCCAATCTGCTGGTCAAGTACCGCAACGACTCGAGCACTAGCGCACAGGTGCGGCACCGGTTGCGCAGCCAGATGCCCGATGCGTGGCCCGAACTGGAGAAGCTCGCGCAGGAGCTCTGCGTTTCCGGCACCACGCTCCAGCGTCGATTGCAGCAGGAGGGGCTGAGCTACCAGCGGGTGAAGGACGATCTGCGGCGGGACATCGCGATCGACCTCCTGTCGGACGCCTCGCTGACGGTGGCCGAGGTCGCTGCCCGCACCGGATTCCAGGAAACCAGCGCCTTTCATCGCGCATTCAAGAAATGGACAGGCGTGAGCCCGGGAAGCTATCGCTCCTCGGCGCACGCGCGGGAATAGGCCGCTGGCGCCCGCCGAAGCGACATCCGCATGCCCGAAGGCCCCGGCCGGATCGAGGCCTGCGGGCATGGGCATCGCCTCCTTGCGCAACTAAGCTCCTCGGGCAACGCAGAAACGAGGAAACCCGCAATGAACCGAATGATGGCGCCGCCGCTGGGCGCACAGGCGCTGCAAGGCGCCGTCGACTGGGCGATTGCCACGCGGCGCAGCGTCAGGGCGTACCTGCCCAGGCCGGTGCCGCAGGAAGAGATCGAAGCGATCCTCTCGACCGCGCGCTACAGCGCTTCCGGCATGAACATGCAGCCCTGGCATGTGCATGTGCTCACCGGGGCCGCGAAGGCCGGCCTGTCCGCAGCGATCGCAGCGCTCGACGACGATCCCGGCAGATCGGGGGAACTGCTCGAGCCCTACGATTACTACCCGCGCGAATGGCTCTCCCCGTACCTGGAGCGGCGCCGCAAGGTGGGCTGGGACCTCTATGGCCTGCTTGGCATTGCCAAGGGCGACAAGCAGCGCATGCACATGCAGCATGGGCGCAACTACCGCTTCTTCGATGCGCCTGTGGGCTTGTTCTTCACGATCGACCGCGCGCTCCAGGAAGGAAGCCTGCTGGACTGCGGCATGTTCCTGCAGAGCGTGATGATCGCCGCGCGCGCCCGCGGCCTTCATACCTGTCCGCAAGCCGCGTTCCTGAAGTTCCATCGCCGGATCGCCGAGTTCCTGGACATCCCCGCGGGCCGGATGCTCGTCTGCGGCATGAGCCTGGGCCATGCCGACGAGTCCTCCATCGAGAACTCGCTGGTCACCGAGCGAGAGCCGGTTTGCGCATTCACGACGTTCCACGACAGCACGAAGGAGACAAGGACATGAGCGCGCCATCCTATGCAAAGGGCCTCGACCGCTGCGAGGCCAATCATGTGCCACTGACGCCGCTCGGCTTTCTCGACCGCGCCGCGCTGGCGCATCCGAACCGCCCGGCGGTGGTGCACGGCGATCTGACGCGGACCTGGGCGCAGACGCGGGAGCGCTGCCATCGCCTGGCGTCGGCGCTGGTGGCCAAAGGCATCCAGCCGGGCGACACCGTGTCGGTGCTGGCGCCGAACACGCCGGCGATGCTGGAGTCGCACTTCGGCGTGCCGCTGGCAGGTGCCGTGCTCAACGCGATCAATCACCGGCTGGACCCTGAAGGGATCGCATTCATCCTGCGCCACGGCGAATGCAGGTTGCTGATGGTCGACCGCGAATTCTCCGCAACGGTCGCTGCCGCCCTGAAGCTGCTGGACAGCCCTCCCGCGGTCATCGACATCGACGACCACCTCGCACCGCCCGGTGAACGCATCGGCGAGACCGACTATGAATCGCTGCTGGCGAGCGGTGACCCGGCGTTCCCGGGCCGCTGGCCGAGCGATGAGTGGCAGCCCATTGCGCTGAACTACACCTCGGGCACGACGGGAGATCCCAAGGGCGTGGTCGCCAGCCACCGCGGCACCTACCTGATGAGCCTGCTTCAGATCACGAACTGGGCGATGCCGCGGGCGCCGAAGTACCTGTGGACGCTGCCCATGTTCCACGCGAACGGGTGGTGCTTCACCTGGGCCGTGACAGCGGCGGCCGGCACTCACTTCTGCCTGCGCCGGGTGTCTGCCGAAGCGGTGCTGGAGGCCATCGACACGCACCGGGTCGATCATCTCTGCGCGGCCCCGGTCGTGATGGCCATGCTCTCGGATTCGGCACAGAACATCAGGCTGTCCCGCAGCGTACGGGTACTGACCGCGGGTTCCCCGCCGCCGCTGGCCGTGCTGAACTCTGTGCTGGCGATGGGCTTCGACGTGGAGCACGTGTTCGGCATCACCGAGGTTTGCGGCACGCCGGTGAGCTGCGCGTGGCAGGACGGCTGGGACGATCTTGCGCCGGCCGAGCAGGGCAAGCTGCGGGTGCGCCAGGGCGTGCGCGCTGCCATGTTCGAAGGCCTCATGGTCGGCGACGCCGACACGCTGGAGCCGGTCCCTCGCGACGGAAAGACCGCAGGGGAACTCATGCTGCGCGGAAACACCGTGATGATGGGGTACTTCAAGAACGAGGCGGCCACGCGCAAGGCGCTCGCCAGCGGCTGGTTCCGCACCGGCGACGTCGCGGTCCTGCATGCCAACGGCTATGCGCAGATCACCGATCGTTCGAAGGACGTGATCATTTCGGGCGGCGAGAACATCTCTTCGGTGGAGGTCGAGGATGTGGTTCATGGGCACCCGGCCGTCCTGCATGCCGCCGTGGTCGCCCAGCCCGACGAGAAATGGGGAGAGGTGCCGTGCGTGTTCATCGAGCTCAGGGCAGGCGTCTCGGCGCCTTCCGAACAAGAGATCATCTCGTTCTGCCGCGAGCGGCTGGCCCACTTCAAGTGCCCACGCCGGGTGATGTTCGGCAGCTTGCCGAAAACGGCCACGGGAAAGATCCAGAAGTTCCGCCTGCGCCAGCAGGCCGGCAGCCAGGAGGCCATCACCGGCCTCGCGCGCCATGGTTGAGTTCGAACCCGCCGCCGGTGTACCCGTCGAACCCGGCTACCGCTTCTCGCGAACCCACACGTTCGACGAAGAACAAGTCAGGGCATTTGCCTTGGCCGCGGGAGACGAGAACCCGCTGCACCACGATGCGGAGTTCGCAAGAGCGACGCGCTTCGGCGGAATGATCGCAAGCGGCACGCACACCACCTCGCTGCTGATGGGACTGACCGCCACGCATTTCGCGAAGAAAGGAAATGTCCTGGGCATCAACTTCTCGGTCGATCTGCTGCGGCCCGTGTTGGCGAGCGAGACGGTGCTGATCGAGTGGAGCGTTTCGTCGATCGCGGCCCGTCCGAGGGGCGGCAGCATCATCGAACTGCAGGGATGCATGAAAGGGCCGGACGACCGGACCCGCGTTCTCGCGCACGGCACCGTCCTGCTGACCGCCGGCGAGTGACCGCCTCAAGGACGCAGCGATTCCTTCAGGATGCGGCGTGCCAGCGTCGAGCGGTGCACCTCCGACGCGCCGTCGTAGACCCGAAAGGGCCGCATCTCGCGCAGGATCATCGACACGGGCGAATCTTCCGACATGCCGAGCGCGCCCATGATCTGCGCGGCACGGTCCGCCACGCGCCCCACGGCTTCCGAGACGAACACCTTGACCATGGCCGACTCGTGCTTGATGCTTTGCTTCGCATCGAGCTTGGCGGCCGCATGCCAGGTCATCAGGCGTGCGGCATGCAGGTCGATGTGCGAATCGGCCACCATCGCCTGCACCTGCTGCAGCTGCGCGAGCGGCTGCCCGAACGAGTGGCGACGGTTGGCGTAGTCCTGCGCCAGCGCCATCGCGCGCGAGGCGCGGCCGATGAAGCGCATGCAGTGCGACAGGCGCGCCGGTTCGAGCCGCGCCTGCGCCTGGGCAAAGCCCTGGCCCGCCTCGCCCAGCACCGCGCCGTCGGCGACGAAGCAGTCCTGCAGTTCGATCTCGCCATGGCCGCCGATCTGGAAGCCGTCGATGCTCGCGATGTTGCGCACCACGCGGTAGCCGGGGTTGCCGGCATCGACGATGAAGATCGCCGCGCCCTCGCCCGTCTTCGCCAGCACCAGCGCGAACGCGGCGCCGACCGCCCCGCTGATGAACCACTTGCGGCCGTTGATGACCCAGCCGCCGGGGCGGCGCTCGGCCACCGTCTGCAGCATCGACGGGTCGGAGCCCGCGCCGGGTTCGGGTTCGGTCATCGCGAAGCACGAGCGGGCCTCGCCGCGCGCGAGCGGCACCAGGTAGCGCTGCTGCTGCGCCGGCGATCCTTCGGCCAGCAGGTTGATCATGTTGGGCTGGTCCGGCGGTGCGCAGTTCATGGCCAGTGGCGCCAGGAAGCTGCGGCCGGCCTCTTCGAGCACCACCGAACGATCGCGCCAGGACAGGCCCAGGCCGCCCCATGCCACCGGCAGCTGCGGTGCGTAGACGCCGGCCTCCATGGCCTTGGCGCGCAACGAACCGACCGCGGCTTCCAGCGCGTCCAGGTCGTGGGCCAGTGCCGGGCTCTCGCGCGGAATGGCCTCTTCGTCGACGAAGCGCCGCACCGCCTCGCGCAGGGCCGGAAGACGGTCGCTGTAGCCGAACATCAGGCGCCTTCGCTGCCGTAGCCGGCCTTGGCCAGCGTGCGCCTGGCGATGTTGAGCTGGTGGATCTGGCTCGTGCCTTCGTACAGCCGGAACAGCCGCACGTCGCGGTAGAAGCGCTCCATGCCGTGGTCGGCGATGTAGCCGTAGCCGCCCAGCATCTGCACGCTGCGGTCGGCCACGCGGCCGCACATCTCGGACGCGAAATACTTGCAGATCGACGCTTCCATCGTCACGTCGATGCCCTCGTCGCGCTTGCGCGCGGTGTCCAGCACCAGCGCGCGGGCCGCATGGATCTCGGTCTGGCTGTCGGCGATCAGCGCCTGGATCAGCTGGAAGCCCGAGAGCGCCTGGCCGAACTGCTTGCGCGTGGACACGAACGCCACGGCGTCCTGCAGCATGCGGATCGCCGGCCCGATGCACAGGGCCGCCAGATGGATGCGCTGCTTGTTCAACACCTTCATCGCCGTCTTGAAGCCCTGCCCTTCGCGCCCGCCGATGACGTTTTCCGCCGGCACGATGCAGTCGTTCATGTGCACCTCGGACACAGGCGAGCCGGCCTGCCCCATCTTCTTGTAGGCCGGTCCGGTGCTGAGCCCGGGCATGCCGCGCTCGACCAGGAAGGCCGTGACGCCGCGCGCCGACAGGTCGTGGGGATCGGTGCGCGCCATCACCGTGAAAAGGCCGGCGATCGGCGCGTTGGTGATGAAGCACTTGGTGCCGTTGAGCACGTAGTGGTCGCCCTCGCGCCGCGCCGAGGTGCGCAGCGACACGGCGTCCGAGCCGGCTTCGGGTTCGGTCAATGCGAACGCGCCGGTCAGATCGCCGCTGGCCAGCCGCGGAAGGTAGCGCCGCTTCTGCGCCTCCGTGCCGTCGGCCACCAGCGCTTCGGAACCGATGCCGGTGTTGGTGCCGACACGGGCCCGAAAGGCCACCGAGCACTGCGACAGTTCCATCGCCGCCAGCACCAACTCTTCGGTCGTCATGCCCGCACCGCCGTAGGCCTCGGGGATCGAATAGCCGAACAGGCCCTGCGCCGCCATGTCGGCCACCAGGTCGGCGGGCACTTCGTCGGCATCGGCCACGCGTGCCTCGTTCGGCACCAGCCGCTCGCGCACGTAGCTGCGCAGGCTGCCCAGGAATTGTTCGAAGGCTGCGGGATCACGCTGCATGATGTGTTGCTCCTTGCTTCATGGGGTGGATGCGTGCGGACCTCAGTCCAGCTTGGTTCCGGTGGACTTGACCAGTGCCGCCCACGAGGCCGTGTCGGCCTTGATGAGCTCGGCAAACTGCGCCGGGGTGTTGCCGACCGGCTCGGCGCCCAGGGCCAGCAGCCGTTTGCGAAGCTCGGGCTTTTCCAGCGCCTTGGTGGTGGCGGCGTGCAGGCGCTCGACGATGGCCGTGGGCGTCGCGGCAGGCACCATCAGGCCCTTCCATGCACCAAAGCTGAAGCCCTTGACGGACTCGGCGACGGTCGGCACCTCGGGCGCGGCGGTGGCCCGCTTGTCGGTGGACACCGCCAGCGCCCTGAGCTTGCCCGCCTGCACATGCGGCCACAGCGCGGGCATGTTGTCGATCATCATCGCGATCTGCCCGGCCAGCAGGTCGTTCATCGCGGGGCCCGTGCCCTTGTACGGGACGTGGACCATCCGGGTGCCGGTGAGCTGGTTGAACCATTCGCCGGCCAGGTGGGACGGGCTGCCGTTGCCCGCCGAGCCGAAGCTGACGTCGTTGGGCCTGGACTTGGCGTAGGCGATGAACTCGGGCACCGTCTTCGCCGGAATCTTCGGGTGGACCGCCATCAGGTTGGGCTCCTGGATCAGCAGCGTCACCGGCCGCAGGTCCTTGGCGGGGTCGTAGGGCATCCTGGCGTAGAGGCTCGGGTTGATCACCGTGGGACCGGCCGCCGCGATCAGCAGCGTGTAGCCGTCGGGCGCCGACTTGGCGACGTAGTCGCCGCCGATGTTGCCGCCGGCGCCGGCCTTGTTCTCGACGATGACGGGCTGCCCCAGCTCGGGAACCAGCGCCGCGGCCAGCAGCCGCGCCAGCACGTCGGTGGAGCCGCCCGGTGCAAAGGGCACGATGAGGCGGACCGGCTTGGCCGGATAGGCGGCCGGGTCGGCGTGCACCGCGGAAGCCGCGGCCAGCAGGCAGGCGGCAGCGAGCTTGAACATCTTGCGCATGGGAGTCTCCGGTTGATTTCTTGCCAGGGCCCGGAGACTACGCAGCGGCATCACATATGGAAAACGATGTTTCTCTATCTTGAATGCCGCCGCTCGCCGGCATGCCTTGCCGGACGTAGCATTCACTGCGCAACACGAGCCCCACATGCCTGCCGCACGCCACCCCGACCCCGACTTCGCAACCACGCTGCAGCACGGCCTGCAGGTGCTGCACTGCTTCACCGTCGGCGAGCCCGCGCTCGGCAACAAGGAACTGTCGGAGCGCACCGGGCTGTCGAAGGCGACGATCTCGCGGCTGACCTACACGCTGGCGGCCCGCGGCCTGGTGGTCTTCGATGCGCACCTGCGGCGCTATCGCCTGGGCTCCACCGCGCTCACGATCGGCTATCCGCTGATGGCGAGCCTGCGCATCCGTCAAGTCGCGCGGGGCCGCATGAAGCAGCTGGCCGACGAGGTCGGCGGCTCGGTGTCGCTGGGCATGCGCGACCGCACGCGGATGGTCTACGTCGAAACCTGCCGCGGCCACGACCTCAGCGCATGGCGGCCCGACATCGGCGCGGCCGTGCCGATGCTGCCGACGGCGATGGGGCGCAGCTGGCTCGCACACGCGCCGCCGCAGCTGCGCGACGCCGTGCTCGCGCAGATCGAAGCGTCGGAGCCCGGCCAGGTGCGGCTGTACGAAGCCGACCTGGTGCGGGCGCAAGCCGACCTCCAGCGCAAGGGCTTCTGCGTGTCGCGTGGCGCCTGGCGCAGCGACGTGCAGGCGGTCGGCGTGCCGATCCGCATTCCCCAGGACGGCGAGACGCTGGTGCTCAACTGCGGCGTGCTCACGTCGCGGCTCGGCCCCCGCCAGCTCGAGCAAGGCGTGGGCCCGCGCCTCGTCGCGCTCGCGCGCAGCGTGGAAGCCGACCTGGATGCCGCGGCATGAAAGATGAGGACACCAAGGACCGCCAGTTCGCCACCACGCTCGCGAGCGGCATCGACCTGCTGCTGTGCTTCCATCCAGGCGAATCGAGCCTCGCGAACAAGGACTTCGCGCAGCGCACCGGCCTGTCCAAACCCACGGTCGCGCGCCTGACGCACACGCTGGCGCTGCTCGGCTACCTGCGGCGCGACCCGGCCAGCGCCAGGTACCGCCTGGGCGCGGCCGTACTCGGGCTGAGCCATCCGCTGCTGGCCAGCATGCGCATCCGCCCGATCGCGCGGCCGATGATGGAAACGCTGGCGCGCGAGATCGAAGGCGCGGTCTCGCTCGGGCTGCGCCACCGCATCCACATGGTGTACGTGGAGACCGCGCGCAGCAGCGAAGACTTCGTGCTGACGCCCGACATCGGCGCGCCGCTTCCCATGCTGGCCACCGCCATCGGACGTGCCTGGCTGGGGCGCGCCGCGCCCGAAGACCGGCTGTCGGTGCTGAACCAGATCCGCGTCGCCGCGCCGGCCGAGTTCGAGCGCCACGCCGCGGCGGCCGAGCTGGCGCGCGAAGAGCTGGCGCGCGACGGCTTCTGCAGTGCCCGCGCCGACTGGCAGCCGAACCGGCATGGCTTTGCCGTGCCGCTGCACGGCCTGGTGGACGGCATGCAGTTCGTGCTGAACTGCGCCGTGGCAACGAAGCGCGGCAGCTTCGCGCAGATGCGCCGGGAGGTCGCGCCGCGGCTGCTCACGCTGGCGCACAGCATCGAACTCTCGCTGGGCCTGCGATAGCGCGCGTCAACGCCGCGTTCAGGATGTCGAAACATGGGTTGCGGCAAATGGAGCGCGCAATGAGACTCCGATGCATGCCCTCCGACGCCCGCAAACACACCGCCGCCGCCACTGCTGAGTCCGCGTCCGCCACGCCACAGGGGCCGCTCGCCGGCATCCGGATCCTCGACATGGCCACCGTGATCGCGGCGCCCTTCTCGGCCTCGCTGTGTGCCGACATGGGCGCCGAGGTCGTCAAGCTGGAGCTGCCCGAAGGCAACGACCCGCTGCGCTCGCTCTCGCCCACCACGCCGGATCATGCGCTGTTCTGGAAGGTCTCGAACCGCGGCAAGAAAGGCGTGTCGCTCGACGTGCGCAAGCCGGAAGGCCGCGCGCTGTTCCTGCGGCTGATCGCGTCCTTCGATGTGTTGGTCGAGAACTTCCGCACCGGCACGCTCGACAAGTGGGGGCTCGACGCGCCCACGCTGTGGTCGGTCAGCCCCAGGCTGATCATCCTGCGCCTCACCGGCTTCGGCCAGACCGGCCCGTATGCGCAGCGCCCGGGCTTCGCGCGCATCTTCGAGGCGATGAGCGGCTTCGCGCACCTGACCGGCGAAAGCGGCCGCAGTCCGCAGCACATGAACTATCCGCTCGGCGACGTCATCGCGGGCCTGTTCGGTGCCTTCGCCATCTCCACCGCGATCGCGGAACGCCATCGCCACCCCGACGCGCCGGGCCGTGAGATCGATCTCGCAGCGACCGAGGCCATGTTCCGGCTGCTCGAAGCCCTGCCGGTCGAGCACGAGGTGCTGGGGCAGGCGCGCAGCCGCTCGGGCAGCCGGGCCACCTACACGGCCCCGTCCAACATGTACCGCACGGCCGACGGCCACTGGGTCACGCTGGTGGGATCGTCCGATTCGATCTTCAAGCGCATCTGCCAGGCCATGGGCCAGCCGGCGCTGGCGCACGATCCGCGCTTTGCCACCACGCCGGACCGGGTGCGGAACATCGACGAGATCGATGCGATCGTCGCGGGCTGGTGCGAATGCCGGACGCTGGCAGAGCTGTCCGAGGCCCTGACCCGCGACGGTGTGCCGCACAGCAAGGTCTATGCGGTGGACGACGTGATGGCCGACCCGCACTTCATTGCGCGCGAGGCCATCATCCGCCTGCCCGACCCGGACCTCGGGTCGCTGCCCGCCCCCGCGATCGTGCCGCGCTTCTCGGGCTTCAAGCCCGCGGCGCCGCGCACCGGGCCGGCGGCCGGCGAACACAACGCGGAGGTCTACGGCGCCCTGGGCCTTGGGAGCGAAGCGCTCGACCAGCTGCAGCGCGACGGCGTGATCTGAGCGGCCGCTGCGATCCACCGAATCACAACAACGAGACAACCCATGCACCGCGGCATCGACCTCGCGGACATGACCATCGTCGAAGGCGACAGCAGCCTGATCGCGATGACCGGCTCCTCAGCGCCGGGACTGCCCGAGTCGCGATCGCGCTGTAGCAGCGCACCGGCCAGCAAAGCCTGGGGCACCGACATGTCCGGCAAAGTCGGCGCAGCTGCGCAGGGGACGGCCGAGCATGGCCTGCAGGCGATCCGCTGCGCCGTACGCACCGTGCATGCCGAACTCCTGGATCCCGGCCATCGTCAGGCGCATGCAGTAGGCCAAGCGGCTGGCCGTCTGGCCAGGCACTGGCTCGCTACAGGCCAGGCCGCCAAGTCCCGTGGAAACCGAACGGCACGCGGTGCGGCAGCCGGGCGACCGCAACAGGCCCCGCCGCCAGGTCCATCGCATCGAACACCAGCAGGTCGCTGCGCCTTTCCTGCTCACGCCAGGCCACGGCAAGCAGCCAGCCCTCCCCTTCGGCCGCATCGGGCGCGCGCGGCACGAACACCGGTTCGGACACCACGTCTCCCTGCGGCAGCGTGTGCATGCGGCGCTCGCCGGTATCGAAGTCGAAACGGGCGAGGCTGTCGTAGCACACGCTTTCCGCGTCATCCCTCGGGCGCGTCGTCCCATGGCATGTGTAGAAGCCGTAGCGGTTGCGCCGGCCCGCGTAGCGCTCGTCGATGCGCGGAAACTCCGCCACCAGGTCGTCGAGGTACTCGCGCCGGAACCCGGTGTCCGTGCCGCTCAAGTCGAAGGTCCAGCGGCACAGGCGCGCGGCCATGGCGTCGGGGTCGCCGGGGCGGCCTTCGGTATCGGGCAGGCCCGGCGCCGTTTCCGACTGCATCACATAGGCCACGACGGTGGCGCCGTCGTCCCAGGCATTCATCACATGGAACACATGGCAGGCGTCGGCGTCGAACCAGCGCATTGCGTCAGCCGCCCCACCCTGCTGCATCACGCCGACATGGGTCCGCAGGCCGGCATCCCAGGCCAGCAGTGGCTTGCCGCGCATGGCGCGTTCCACGCTGAGCGTCAGCGGCGTGACGGGAAAGAGCACATGCCGGCGCGTCACCATGAAGTCGTGCGCCATGCTGGCATACGGCGCTGCGAACGACTGGAGCCGCGTGACCTCGCAGTGCCTGTCCATCACGCCATAGAGCATGGTCGGCGAACAAGGGCCGTCGGGCGAGTACGCGAAGAAATGCAGGTCGCCGCTCTCGGGGTCGATCTTCGGGTGCGCGGTGCAGCGCGAGGCCACGCCGTCGCCGAAGCCCTGGTGTCCTTTGGAAGCCAGCGTACGGGCGTCGAGCTCAAAGGGCTGGTGCGACTCTTCGAGGGCGAACAGCCGGTCGCCATGCCACAGCATGCTGGTGTTGGCCGTGCCGCCGTTTCGGCCCTGCGCCAGCGGGTCGCTGGTGGCGGGGTTGCCGAAGGTGCCGAAGAGCGCGCGTCCGGCTTCATGTTCCAGTTGCCATTTCGGCGTGCGCGCCCAGCGGTTGCTGTACGACACCTTGCCCCTGGCGATGTGGAAGGCATGCACCATCCCGTCGCCGGAGAACCAGTGGTAGCTGTCGTCGCGCGGTGCGTACTGCGGGTTCGGGCCGACCCGGTAAAGACTGCCCGACAGCTCGGGCGGCAGCGTGCCTTCGATGTGGAGCGCCGCGATGTCGTGCTCCTCGGTGAGCGGCGCGTAGTTGCCTGTGAAGAAGTGAGGGTTCGTCTGCGTTCGTGCGTTCACGTGAGGGCCTTTGGGATTCACTCGGAGGTCGATGCGCCGTCCAGGCGCGCGATGGCTTGCCCGACATAGGCGATCAATGCCTCATCGATGCCCGAGCCGGCCCGCAGCGCTGCATCGCGATGGAACGCGCGTTGCAGCTTCGCGTGCAACGCGGCATCGCCGCCAGCCTTGGCGAGCGAGAGCGCCTGCCAACGCAGCGCCAGCGCGCGCATGTCTGCGCCATCGGTGGGAGCGCTCGCCAACATCTGTTGGCGAACCTCGGCAATGAGCGGCGGCCATGCATCGGTCTGCGCAACGTAGTGCTGGCGCAGCATGGCCATGTCGCCGGCGCTGCAGTAAGGCGCGTAGAGCTGGAGGCGCGCGAAGGCCATCGCGTGCGAGATGTACTGGATGCCGGCACGGTCCACACCGGTCAGCGCGTGGAGCGACGGCTCGTTCCAGTGCATGGCATAGAGCTTCATCAGCAGGCCTTCGTCGCCACCGGCTTCTTCGAGCAGCAATTCGATCCAACGCTGCGCCAGGACCTGTGCCTCCGGGTTCTCGGGTGAAACGCCGGCCGCAACCAGGCGTTGCAGCCACGCCGACAACGCCGCACGCTCGGGCGCCACTGCGCCGCTGAAACCGTCGCGCTGCGTCTTGAGCCTGCGCTGCTCGTCCTCGCTGAAGTACTTCGAGCCCGCGACCATGCTCTCGAGCGCCAGGAGCCAGTCGTCGATGCCGGGCTCTTCGCTGGCTTGCAGCTGGTCCTGCAGCGTGAGCAGGTGGGTGCGCAGCGCCGATGCCTGCAGGATTTCGCGGTCGAGTTGCGCCACCTGCTGGGCCACGACTTCCGACACGCCGCCGGCCGCGTTGTCGAGCAGGCCCTGTATGTCGCCGAGCGACAGGTCGAGTCGCCGCAGCGCCTGGATGCGGTAAAGCCGCGCCACGTCTTTCCGGCCATACAGGCGGTAGCCGCCACTGGACCTTTCGGACGGCACCAGCAGCGCGATGTCGTCATAGTGCCGCAATGCGCGCACTGTCAGCCCGGTGCGCCGGGCCAGTTCACCAATCCTCAGGAACATGCCTTCCCTCTCAAGTTGAAGGCATCCTAGACCGTGCCGTTGCGAGAGGGTCAAGCATTTTCCGGGGCGAGGACACCCGGGCGAGACCACGCGGGCCGAGGCCCGCCGCCTGCCAGGCTCAGTTCGTCGCGAAGCAGTACATCAGCCCGGCGCTGCCGCTCATCTTGAGCTGGTCGACGCTGCAGCCGCGCGTGCCGTGCGAGGAGTTCCACGAAGCGTTGGCGACTGGATCGGGATTGGTGCCCTTGCGGTCGTGGTGACCCACGATGGCGGAGCCGCCGTCGCTTCTGGTCCAGTTGCCGCAGGTGGTGTCCTTGCCGGGTTCGGGCACGGCCAGGGTGCCGTCGGGGCGCGAGCCGGTGAAGATGTCGTGGCGGTTGACCGGATCGCCGAAGCCGGAGACAACCTCGCCCTTCTCGGTCAGCGAGGTGTCCTTGCCCACCTTGGCGTTGGCGCTGTGCAGGTCGGCCACGCTGGTGGCGATGACGACGCCCTTGGCGTTGGTCCACGGGCCGGTGCCGATCCGGTCGCGCGCATTGACGGCCGGCTGCCCGTTCGCGGCAGCGGTGCTCAAGTAGGCACGCCAGGTCTTGCCGCCCGCCCCGGCGCTCGTGGCCAGCGACTGGCAGAAGCGGTCGGCGCCGGCCAGGCCACCGAGGTCGCCGCCCTTGCCAGGGTTGACGCTGGTGATGAAGAAGCTCATGGGCTTGCCGCCCGATGACCCCATGGCACCGCAACCGATGACCAGGGCGGCGGCTGCGACGGCGGCGCCAGTGGAAAGAAGGAAGCGACTGGGCATCGGTGACTCCTGGCAGTGTTGGAGCCGGGAGGCTACCGCACCATCGTGTCGGCGGCAATCCGGGCCCGCCACCCGTTGCGGCCTTCGCGCTGTATCAAAAATCCACCGAAGCCGAGAGCTGAAAGGTGCGCGGCGCCCCCAGTCCCAGGCTGGCAGCAGCGGCGCCCCAATACGCCTTGTTGGTCACGTTGATCACGCTCGCCCGCAAGACCAGCGGACGGTGGGGGTGTCCCACTCCACGCCGCGCATCGGCGAGCCGAAGAAGCCCCACTCGACACCCCGGTTGCGTTGCTCGCCGCCGAAGGAGAAGACGTTGGTGGAAATGTCGGTGTAGCTGCTGGGCCGCACGATCTCGTACACGCCGACCGTGTGGGCGAATTCGCCCAGGTCGAACTTCAGGCCGACCTCCTTCTGCTGGGTCTTGTAGGGCGGGAACAGCGCTCCCGCAGGCGGCTTTCTTGCGAGCGAGATCTTCCTTGCCGAAGATGCGCCCCAGCGTCAGCAGGCGCGTCTTGATGACCTCGATGTGCTTCACCTGGCTGTCGCGGTAGTCCACGTCGAAATGGATCGTCGGCGCGATCTCGCTCAGTTCCTTGTAGTGGTCGCCTGCAGCGAGGTGATGAGGATCAGATCGGGCTTGGCCGCATGCACCCGCTCCAGGTTGGGCTGGACGATCGAGCCCATGTCCTGCACGGCTGGTGCGTCCTTGTACTTGGCGAGGAAGTGCGGCACGAAATCCTTCGGCTTGCCCACGACGGGAACCTCCAGCTCATCGAGAAAGTCGACCGCGTTCATGTCCAAGGCGACCGTGCGTCCCGGCACGTGCGGGACCACGGTCGTTCCCAGCTTGTGCTTGACCTCCACGGGCACGAAGCTCTCCTGCGAGGCCTGCGACGGCGTGGCCTGTGGCGCTGCGGCCGACTTCGGGTCGCACCCATACCTGACCGGGTTCACCACGCCGGCACGCGAGTTCGTCAAGGCGCATCCCGGGCTCACGCCATTCGTGATCCGCAGGTTGGCTGCGACACAACCCATGATTGCCAAGATCGACGGGCACCAGAGCCACATCGCGCAGGCTTACGGCATCTCCAAAGCGCATGCGCGGTGGCTGCTGGCGACAGTGGCGTTCCACTGCATCGCCGTGGCCGACACGGTGTACTCCGTGGCAGGCCGGGAGCCGCTCGAAGGTGCAGACCGCGCGGCGGAAGAAGCCGAGATGGAAGTCGAGCTCATTCAGGGCATGAACGCGCTCATCGTCGGTGCGCTTGCCATGCTGGAGGAGGACATCCACCGTGGTAGTCGGACAAAGCGGGTCAACTCATAGTCGAGTCAGCAAGACACATGCACCAGCTGGCAACATCCATGGTGGCACCGGCGCCCATGCCGTGCACGGCCTGGCGGCTACGCGGACGAGGATCGGCGTTGCCGGATCAGCATTGCCGTCATGCCGCCCGTGACGATGGCAAGCCCGGCCACGGCTGTGGCGCTTGGCCGCTCGCCAAGCACCAGCAGGGCCAGCAGCGTCGCCGCGCCGGGAACCAGCGCAGCGAACGTGGCACCGGCGGCTGCGCCAAGAATTTGTACCGACTTGCTGAAAAAGAACAGGGCCACCGTGGAGACCATGACTCCCTGATAGAACGCCTGCACACCGATGTCGCCCAGCGGCGCTTGCAACAGGTGCAGCCCACGCGTCGCGAGGTAGGCGGGCAGATAGATGATCATCGAGAACACCGACACGATGGCGGTGGCGTGCAGCGCCGATGCGGAGAACCGCTTGGACGAGACGGTGTAGACGGCCCACAGCAGCCCGCCCAGAAGGAAGATCAGGTAAGCCCACGGCGAGGAGCGAACGGTGCTGAAATTGTGGAGGCCGACCAACGCGACCCCGACGATGATCAGCGCAATGCCCGCCGTCTCCCTGCGTGAAAGCCTGGCGCCGAGTCCCCAGGCACTGATGAGCGCGGAGAACAGGATCATGCTGCCGGGCGTGACCACGGCGAACTGCTCCACCGGCGCCATGCCGAGACCGAAGGCGACCACCAGCATGTAGGGCGCGCCAATGCCGGCGGTCATGAGCACGATGGATGTCCAACGCAGCCCCATGAGACCTCGTCGCACCAGAAACGGCAGCAGTATCACGCCCGAGACCGTGTACCGGATGCAGGTGATGTCGTAGACGTCCAATGCCGTGTGAGTCAGCCCGAAGCGTGTCACGACCGGAAATGCACCCCAGATCAGGGCCGAAGCGAGTCCGAACAGCACGCCCACCCATCGACGGTCGATGCCGATCTGGGAAGCTGGCGGTGAGGCAGTAAGCCGGGTCATCGGAGTGGGTTCCTTCAGAATGGCGCCGGTGTCTTGCTCCGGCGCCGGGGGCATCGCCTGCGTGGCGGACGGATTATCATTGACAGTATTGTCAAGTTTGACGCATCTGTCAAAAATAGAAAGCTTGGGGATCTCTCATGGCAGGAGTCAGGCAGTTCGATGAGGCCAAGGTATTGGCCGCGGTGCTGGACGTGTTCTGGCAAAAAGGCTGGCGGGCCACGTCCATGGCCGATCTGGCAGAGGCCGCCGATGTGCAGCGCGGTTCGCTCTATCACGCCTATGGCGGCAAGGAGGAGTTGTTCCTGCTGGCTTTCGAGGCTTACGCCGCCAGGTTCCTGGACAACGCGCGCACAGCCCTCGACAAGCCCCGAGCAGAGGCAGCGTTGCGCGCCTTCTTCAAGGTCGCGATCGCCAACATGACGCAAGGCGTGCCGCCTCGGGGATGTCTCACCACGAAGACGGCAACGGAGGTCGACGGTGCAGGGCCCCGCATCCAGGAACGGCTGCGTCAGTTGCTCGATGAGCTCCAGGGCGTCGTCTCAGCCGCCATGTCGAAGGGGGAGATCTCGACACAGCTTTCGCTGTCCCCCAAGGAGACCGCACAGGTTGTCATCACGTTCACGCGAGGCCTGGCAGTGATGGAACGGGTTTATCAGGATGTGCCCTCACTTCATCGGATGGTCGACGCGGTGATGAAGGCCTTGGTTCCGAATGGGAAGCGCCGAGCAAGCTGACGCCGCTGCGCGGGGTCGCCGGGAGCGGCAAGGCAAGCGCCAGGATGCTCCCCCGCATCAGGCAGACAGCGTCAAGCTCTTCGCTGGAGCAAGGCGGCCAGCATTTTCAGAGACTCGGTCAGTTCGTCCAAGCTGGGGCCGCCGATGCAAATTCGCAAACCGCTCGCCCTGTCCTTCTGGTTCACCATCATCGTTTGCGGCGGGGTCAACTTCAAACCGATTTCCGCTGCCGCGGACACGACACCATCGGCGGCATCGCGTCTCATCGGCAGCCAGACGTTGTAGGCATCGGGATGCCAGACGAGTTCGCTGGCATCAAGGAGCGAGACGGCAAGCCTGGAACGCCGCCTGGCCTCATGGCGCAGATCCCGCTGGATCGCGGCGACCACGCCGGTGGCCAGCCATTCATCGACCACCGCGCAGGAGAACGCCGAGGGAGCCATGGGCACATCCTGCAGAAGGCCCTGCGCCGGCTCGCACAATTCGGGCGGCAGTGCCAGCACGCCGATCTGCAATCCCGGCCCGAGCGACTTGGAGAGCCCGTTCACATGCAATGAGATGTCGGGCGCCAATGCCGCCAGTTGGGGCAGGTCCGCGGAAGATGCCGCATACACGCCGTCTTCGATGATCCAGGCGCCCGCCCGGCGGCAGACTTCCACGATGACCTGCCTTCGCTTCGCGCTCATCGTGGCCGTGGTCGGATTGTGCAGTGTCGGGGTCAGGTAGACCGCAATGCCACCGGGTGGCGCCGCGCCGCCGAGCGCCTGTGCGAGCGCCTGCGGCACCATCCCTTCTGCATCCATCTCGACACCCTGAATCCGATACCCCTTGCGCCGGGCCAGCGCGATGGCGCCGGGATAGGTGATCCGTTCGGTCAGGAGCAATCCTTGCCGCCCGCACACGAGATCGAAAGCCAACGACAGCGCCTGGCGCGCGCCGCTTGTCAGAACCAGCTGCGACGGATCGACGACCAGGCCGATCGTTTCGAGCCAGCGGGCGAGAACGCGGCGATGTTCCAGGTGCCCGCCGGGCGGCGCATACAGGTTGAAGTGGTCCGCGTCGATCTTGCGCGCGATCCCCGTCAACGTTCGCGCCAGCACGCGCGCATTGAGCGCAGCCGGCGGCGCATTCGCCGAAAGATCGACCTGCCGGTCGCTGTGCGCCTGGTGGATCGCAACGAAGGTGCCCCGGCCCTTGACGCTGCGCGTCAGGCCCCTGCGCTCCAGGATGGCATAGGCCTTCGTCACTGTGCCCAGGCCGATTTGCAGCGTCTTGGCCAGGTCCCGATGCGCGGGCAGACGATCACCTCCCGACAGCCGTCCCTCGATGATGTCGTCGGCCAAGGCAAGCACCACTCGCTCGGCGGCATTCGCTCCGTTGCTTGCAAGACGGGGCGTCCAGGAGGATTGAAGGAGCACGGTCGTGGTCTCGCAAATAAAAGTGTCACGTGACACTATTTAAATAATTCAATAGTGTAACGTTCGCACCAATGCCTCTTCTGGAAGGCAGTTCCCTTGGAGAAATGCCTGGCCGCGCGGCCAGGAAGGAACGGAGCACCGAATGTTTAGCCACGTCACTGTCGGGACGCGTGATCTTGAGCGGGCGGGCCGCTTCTACGATGCGGTGCTCGCTCCGCTCGGATTGAAGCGACGGATCGTCTTGCCGGACGGCGGCCCGGCAGCGCTTTGCTGGATCGCGGCAAGCGCCGCCTTGCCGCGCTTTTATGTCTACAGCCCCTTCAATGGCGAACCGGCCACGGTGGGCAACGGCAGCATGGTGGCCTTTCTGGCGGCGTCGGCGAATGCAGTGAACAAGGCCCATGCCGACGGTCTCGCGCACGGCGGCAGCGACGACGGCGCCCCCGGGCCGCGCCCCCGCTACGGGGATGGCTACTACGGCGCCTATCTGCGCGATCCCGACGGCAACAAGGTCCACATCGTTCATCGCGCAGACCTCCAGCCATAGCGCTGCAGGCACCACTTTGTTTGGGGAGCAACTCCGCATGGTCGTCAGCCAGATCGCACTCGTCTACGGCACGTATCTCATCGCCACCGCCAGCCCAGGGCCGAGCAACATGGCCATCATGGGAACAGCGATGCGTGACGGCCGCCGCCCCGCGCTCGCGCTGGCGGCCGGCGTTGTCACCGGCTCTTTCTTCTGGGCGATCCTGGCGGCGACCGGTGTTTCCGCCGTCCTGACCGCCTATGCCCAGGCGCTTGTCATCCTCAAGATCGCTGGCGGCATCTATCTGCTGTATCTGGCCTTTCGCGCGGGCAGGTCCGCCATGAAACCTGTCTCCGACGCCGTGAAGAGGAGCGCGGAACGCGGGACCTTGCGCTACCGGTCCCTCTACCGCCAGGGCGTTCTCATGCACATCGGCAACCCGAAGGCCATCATGTCCTGGATCGCGATCATCTCGCTTGGCGTGCGCCAGGACACTCCCGCCGGCGGGTTGCCGGCGATTGTGGGCGGTTGCGTGTTCCTCGGCATCATGGTGTTCGGCGGCTATGCCATCGTCTTCTCGACCGCCTCGATGATTGCCTTGTATGCGAGGTTGCGGCGATGGATCGAAGGCGTGCTCTCGGCGGTGTTCGCGGTTGCAGGGCTCAAGCTGCTTGTCTCGCAAGACTGAAGATCCCGCCCTCGCACTTCCCTCCTTCCATGAATCCAAGCGAAAGACACACATCATGACCATCGCCGTCCACATGGTCGACGTCTTCGGCGCGGGCCCGCTCTCGGGCAACCCGCTGGCGGTCGTCACCGGCGCAGATGCCCTTGCCACCCATGACATGCAGCAGCTGACGCGGTGGTTCAACCTCTCGGAAACCGCATTCGTCTTCGCCCCCACGCATCCGGGGGCGGACTACCGCGTCAGGATATTCACGTTGGACAGAGAGATGCCTTTTGCGGGGCACCCAACGCTCGGAAGCTGCCACGCCTGGCTTTCGGGCCAGCGCTCGCCCAAGCACGAAACGGTGATCACGCAGGAGTGCGGCGCCGGCCTGGTCCGGATTCGACGCGACCGAGGGCGGCTTGCGTTCGCCGCGCCGCCGCTGATCCGCTCAGGCGCGCCAACCCACGCTGAACTGGACGACGCGCGGCAACTGCTGGGAATCGAAGCTGGCGACATCCTGGATGCCGCCTGGATCGACAACGGCCCCGGATGGCTGGGAATCCGGCTCGCTTCGGCAGAGAAGGTGCTTTCTCTTGATCCGGCGCGACGCTGGCCTGCCCGCATCGATGTCGGCGTGGTGGGCCCGCATGCCGAAGGCGGCGATGCGGCCTTCGAAGTCCGCGCCTTCTTCACGGACCACCTGGGCGCCATCGTCGAAGACCCCGTCACGGGAAGCCTCAATGCTTCGCTCGCGCAGTGGCTATTCGCGACTGGCGTGGCACCAGGCGACTATGTCGCCGCGCAGGGGACACGGCTCGGCCGAAACGGCCGCATCCACCTGGCCCGCGACGAAGCCGGCCAGGTCTGGGTCGGCGGCGAAACGCGCACACACGTCAAGGGCGAACTGGGCGGCCTTTGACGACGACACACGAGGAGTCTCCGCATGCCTACAACACGCCAGGGCGCATCCGCGCCAACCCCGGCCGGCGATGGCGCCATGCTGCCCG
>Ga0307406_10000455_pt1 | contig 23789 bp, 17 predicted proteins | sample 322Cmetagenome_3_FD_203706 | JGI IMG/M metagenome (GOLD analysis project Ga0307406, IMG submission 203706) | Maize rhizosphere microbial communities from greenhouse at UC Davis, California, United States - 322HYB-C-2 | ecosystem: Host-associated > Plants > Roots > Rhizosphere > Soil | place...
TGGTTTTACAATCAACTGTACTTTAGCAAATGATAAATTATTTTTGGAAATATTTTTTGTGCGAGTGGCGCGTATGTAGTGGTATTGTTTCTTGTCGATCTCTATTTATTGATCTTCTAATGCTTTTATTACTCTTTCGCAAATATTTTCATATTCCGTTCTAATAAGCTTACTGGTGTCGCCAATGCGAATACCTCTGATAGGTTTTCTTATATAATCATACGAAAATCCATGCTTTTTTTGAATAATCTTTAGTACATCCTGATTATAACTTGGTTTTGTTTTCATATGATGCTGGTTAACTTGTTTTAAAAAAGCGAGCTTACATATAGCAGTTTATTCTGTGGTATTTAAAAAACCAGAAATGGTATTTTCGACTGCTTTTTTCATCGTGTTGTAATCTTTTTTTATTTCATCTGCCTTAATGGTATTTACAGACCCATTGATGCACTGCCGTATGTAATATTTCGAGACCGAGTATTTTAAAAATAAAGCCTGTAAAATATTAGAATCGTACGTTTTGCTATTTTTTGCTTTACTTTTACCCATTGTCTAGTTTGTTTTAATAGTCGAAACAAAAGTAGATGATAATTTTCAACAATCCAAAATATTTGAAGATAATTTCCTACAAAATGAGCAATATATTAAAAAACATCAAACAAATAGCTGTTAATGAACACATTACAATAAGCAAACTGGAACAGGTTATTGGTGCCAGCAAAGGGGTCTTATCGCGCGCAATTGCCAATAATACTGACATTCAAACCAAGTGGATCGTAAAAATAGTTGAAAATTATCCCCAATATAGTTGTGAGTGGTTGATAAAAAGCGAAGGCGAAATGATTAAGCCTATTCATGAAAATTTACTCATAAATGAAAATATAGAAGAAACTGCCATAAATTATAAAGATCTTGCCGAATCCAGAAAAGAAACTATTGATAGTATGAAAAAAGAAATTATGTATCTGGAGGAAAAAATTGAAGATTTAAAAAAATTAAAATGAGTTATTTATAGCAGTAAAAACCAATTACAATAGAAACCATAATCTGAAAAATTACTCCTAATATATTATAACTTTTAAAAGCAAGAAAATTAGATTCTCCTAAACATTGCAAAATCAAATCATTACCTTTTAAATCTTTTGGTATTTTCTTATATTTGGTTAAACACAAAAATCTAACATCATGAGAAAAATAATCGTCCTGACCATGATTACAATCGATGGCGTAATGCAGGCTCCCGGTGCACCTGGTGAGGATACTTCGGGAGGTTTTGAATACGGAGGCTGGGTGGCTCCGTTTGGTGATGAGGAATATGGCAAAGTGATGCAGGAACAAATGAAGCCTGCGGATATTCTTCTGGGCAGAAAAACTTTTGATATTTTTGAGGAATACTGGCCTAAACATGCTGATGGCTGGCCGGGAATTAATGAGGTCAACAAATATGTTTTGTCGACTACCCGAAAATACTCTGATTGGGAAAACTCTCAATTTCTCTCTACTATTGAGGACATTAAAAAACTCAAAAATTCTGAAGGCGGAGATATTAAGGTTTGGGGAAGCGCAACGCTTGTACAGCTTTTGCTTGAACATGATCTGGTTGATGAACTGGGGTTAAAAATTCATCCTGTAATTTTGGGCAAAGGAAAAAAATTATTTAATGATGATGCTGCACCGGCGGGGTTTACTTTAACAGAGAGTACCGTTACGCCAAGCGGTGTAATTGCAGCAAGTTATAAACGGGCCGGAGAGGTAAAAACGGGCACTATTGGGGAATAAAAAATGCGTAAAATTCCCAAAGAGGCGATTTTTTAAAAACATCTAATGAAAATGCATATCGCTCCGATGGAGCTCTTCTCTATTGCGTATAATTATTTTGCTATAAACATTATGCTCCGATGGAGCTTTTCCAATTGCGCATAATTAATTTTTTGCTATAAACATTTGCTATAAACATTATGCTCCGATGGAGCATTTACAATTGCGCATAATTAATTTTGCAACAACATTATTATAAGCATTATGTTCCAATGGAACATTCCAAATTAATTGGCTAGATTTAATACAATCAAGTCCCATAGGGACAACATGTTTATAGCAATTTTGTAGATTTATTTTGTAAGCCCCGACGGGGTGACATGCAATTTAAATATACAATTTATGGCAAATACATATTCGCAATTATACATCCATATTGTTTTTGCCGTTAAAGGCAGGCAAAATCTGATTTCAGCAAACAGGAAGGAAGAAATTTACAAATATATTACTGGTATTGTTACAAATAAGGGACAAAAGCTAATTGCTATTAATGGAATGCCTGACCATATACATATTTTAATTGGCTTAAAACCAGACAAGTCAATTTCAGATCTGGTTAGAGATATAAAATCAAATTCATCAAAGTTTATAAATGACAAAAAGTGGATTAATGGCAAATTCGAATGGCAAACTGGATTTGGGGCTTTTTCATATAACCATTCACAATTAACAAATGTTATAAATTATATTCAACGTCAGGAAGAACATCATAAAATAAAAACTTTCAAAGAAGAATATATTGATTTTTTGAAATTGTTTAATGTGGAATTTAAAGATGAATATTTATTCCTTGAGAATTAATATCAATTTGAATTCGATAATATATTTCGTTATAAACATTTATTTATAAACATTTATCAATAAATATTATGCTCCGATGGAGCATTTACAATTGCGTAAAATTAATTTTGTTATAAATATTGTCTGTGCAACTTTCAATTTTGCATCTCTTTCAGAATTCTTACTTCATTTCTAAAACAAATCTCTAAATCATAGAACTTTTGACCCAAATTGTATAAGACGTTTTTTATACTGTTGAAGTAATTTTATTATTGAACTTAAAACTCAATGTCATGCAAAATAAAATTACACGTATGTTAATGGTATTCGTAATACTATTTTCATTTACAAGCTGCGAACTAGTAGGAGACATTTTTCAAGCCGGAGTGGGTGTCGGAATTTTTATTGTCGTTATTATCATCGCAATAATAATCTGGATCTTTGCCCGATTTTTCAGGAAATAAAGACATAAAAAAATCCCCGTTATTTTCATAACGGGGATTTTTGTTTATTAAAGATTATACATCTTTTTTCTTTGTTCCTGAATTTTTTCATCATCAAGATATTCGTCAAATGTCATGTAACGGTCGATTACTCCATTTGGTGTCAATTCTACGATTCTGTTACCAACCGTTTGTGCAAACTCGTGGTCATGTGTAGTAAAAATTACAGAGCCTTTAAAGTTTTTCAATGAATTGTTAAACGCTGTAATAGACTCCAGATCTAAGTGATTTGTTGGTTCGTCAAGCATTAAAACATTCGCGCGCTCCATCATCATTCTGGATAACATACAACGTACTTTTTCTCCTCCTGATAAAACTCTGCTTGTTTTAAGTGCTTCTTCTCCTGAGAAAATCATTTTTCCTAAGAAACCTCTAATAAATACCTCATCACGTTCTTCTTCTGTCTTGGCATACTGGCGTAACCAGTCTACTAAGGTTAAATCATTTTCGAAGAAAGAATGGTTTTCTGCTGGAAGATATGCCTGGTTGGTCGTAATACCCCAGTCAAAAGTTCCGGCATCCGCTTTTTGATTGTTGTTTAAAATTTCGTAAAAAGCTGTTGTTGCACGTGAATCTTTTGAGAAAAGCACGATTTTATCGCCTTTTGCCATATTCAAATGAACATCTTTAAATAAAATTTCTCCATCTACAGAAGCTGCTAAACCTTCTACGTTTAGAATCTGATCTCCGGCTTCACGGTCCTGATCGAAAATAATCGCTGGATAACGGCGGCTGGATGGTTTGATTTCTGAAATATTCAATTTAGAAATCATTTTTTTACGGGAAGTTGCTTGTTTAGATTTTGCAACGTTCGCACTAAAACGACGAATAAATTCTTCTAACTCCTGTTTCTTTTCTTCTGCTTTTTTGTTTTGCTGTGCACGCTGTTTTGCTGCTAACTGGCTAGACTCGTACCAGAATGTATAGTTTCCTGAATAGTGATTGATTTTTCCAAAATCGATATCAGATATATGTGTACAAACGGCATCTAAAAAGTGACGGTCGTGAGATACTACGATTACGGTATTTTCATAATTTGCAAGGAAGTTTTCTAACCAGGCGATAGTCTCAAAATCCAAATCGTTGGTAGGCTCATCCATAATAAGCAAATCAGGGTTTCCGAAAAGCGCTTGTGCCAAAAGCACACGAACTTTCATTTTCCCCTCCATATCGCCCATTAAAGTATAATGATGCTCTTCGTTAATCCCTAAATTAGATAACATTGCTGCGGCATCTGAGTCGGCGTTCCAACCGTTCATTTCTTCAAACTGAACCTGAAGCTCCCCTATTCTGTCGGCGTTTTTGTCGTTGTAATCTAAATAAAGTTCATCCATTTCTTTTTTAACAGCGTACAGAACTTTATTTCCCATTAAAACGGTCTCCAAAACAGTATGCTCATCGAACATGTTGTGATTTTGGTTTAAAACCGACATACGTTTTCCCGGTTCCAGATGAATATGCCCGGATGTCGGGTCCATATCGCCGGAAATGATTTTTAGAAATGTAGATTTTCCAGCACCATTGGCTCCAATAACGCCGTAAATATTTCCGTGAGTGAATGTGGTATTTACTTCGTCAAACAAAATTCGTTTGCCAAATTGAACTGATAAATTATTGACTGTTAACATGAATGTCTTTTTAATTAATTTGGTGCAAAAGTACGGAAAAAGGTTCTAAGTTGCAAAGATGTTGCAATGTGAAATGTAAGTCGTGAAAAGTGAAAGCTAAATTAAAATGATAAATGATTACCAAAAAAACACTTTACTTCTCACTTCTCATTTCTCTCTTATTTACTTTCATTTCTCACTTTTAACTTTTAACTAATTACAACTTACTCTCTTTTGCTAAAGCGACTTCCAGGCTTTCGAAATTAGGCAGGACTTTTGATATCAATCCTTCTTTGTTTAGAATAAAATGTGTTGGAAATGAATTCAATTGCAGGCTTTCATTCATATAGACTTTCATATCGGGAATTACAGAATAAGACAATGGTTTTCGTACCAGAAACGTTTTTAATTGTTCTGCTGAATCTTCGGCTAAACTTATAAAAAGAATATCTTTTCTGTCTTTATATTCTGCTGCTAAACGATTTACCTGTGGAAATTCCCTAATGCAGGGTGTGCAGTGAATGTACCAGCATTTAATGACAATGATTTTGCCTTTCATGGTTTCGTTTGAAACTTCATTTCCGTCTAAATCTTTAAATGAAAATGGAGGAAAAGCAGTTCCTTCCATCTTAAAATTTTTATAGGCGTCAAAACCAATCTGATTGATGGTCGCTTTTATACTAGTATCTGTTTTTGGCAGGATTTTGAAAAGTTTATAAACATACACGCCATTCTCAGATTTTAGCCTAACCGGAATAAAATTTCCGTTTGCGAGCTGATTCAAAAATGATTCTTTTGAAATTTCTTTTGAAAGAAGATCAAGTGCCGTAAAATCTCTGGAAAGCATTATGTTTTTACTCTGATACGCAGACCAGTCACTGAATGTTTTCTGAATTTGAATTGGATCAACTTCTGCATTTCCGTATTTGTTCTGGGCAAAACAAGAAGTAAAAATTAGAAATGAAAGTATAATTAGAATTGACTTTTGCATAAATTTAAAAAACAATAATTTAGGTTTCAAAAGTACTTAAAAATTATTTTATGTTTTTTGGTAGATCTAGCACAAAACTGAGACTTATTTTAATTTTCTAATTTTAAAAAACAGATTACAATAGTTTATCGAATTTTCCTACATTAGCAAAAAAATTCTGATTAAAAATGACATTCCCTTTTCAGTTCGAAATCTTTGATAAAACCTTTTACTGGCATGCCGTATTTGAAACTTTAGCTTTTTTTGTTGGTATTCGGGTTTATTATTTTCTTAGAAAAAGAACTACAGATTCCATCTCCGATATCAATCGTATCATTATTATGATAGGTGCCATGATAGGTGCTTTAATAGGTTCGAGAGTTATTGCTTTGCTCGAAAACCCAGATGAAATGGCACATCAGACCTTTTTAACTTTATTTCAGAATAAAACTGTAGCGGGTGGATTTTTGGGTGGATTGTTTGGTGTTGAACTTTTCAAAAAAATAATTGGCGTCAAAGCAGCATCTGGTGATTTATACGTTATTCCAATTATTATTGCTTTATTTATTGGGCGCATTGGCTGTTTCTCAATGGGAATTGCTGAGCCCACCTACGGGAATGAAACCAATTTCTTTTTGGGAATGGATTTGGGCGATGGACTAACAAGACATCCTGTGGCATTGTATGAGATGTTTTTTATGATTGCGCTTTTTATATTTTTTCAAAAAATAAAAAACAATAATTTAATAAATGGTGATCGGTTTAAGCTATTTATGTTTCTTTATTTTTTGTTCCGATTTTTAATTGAATTTTTAAAACCATATAAGCCTCTATTTCTCCATTTAAGCAGTATTCAGTGGAGTTCCATATTTATTTTTGTTTATTACTATAAATTTATCTTTCGAATATTTAACATTAAAAGTAAATAAATTCTTACTTTTGAACTTTATTTTTTTATATGAAAACCCGCGACTATATATTTTACGATTATACCAAAAGCTTGTGTCCCCATTGTCTTGATCTTGTAGATACTAAAATTGTATTTCAGAATGATAAGGTCTGGATGCTGAAACATTGCAAAAAACACGGCGAACTCAAGTCTATGATTGCTGATGATGTTAATTATTATAAACAAATCAGAAATTATAATAAACAATCAGAAATGCCTTTAAAATTCAATACCAAGGTGCATTACGGCTGTCCTTATGATTGCGGATTATGTACAGATCATGAGCAGCATTCTTGTTTGACAATTGTAGAAGTTACGGATCGATGTAATCTTGCCTGCCCGACTTGTTATGCAAATTCGGCTCCCAATTATGGAAGACATCGTACGCTTGAAGAAATCGAAAGAATGTTTGATACGGTTGTTGCCAATGAAGGAGAACCGGACGTTGTGCAGATTTCTGGCGGAGAACCGACTGTTCATCCTGAATTTTTTAAAATTTTGGATATTGCCAAAAGTAAGCCAATCAAGCATTTAATGCTAAATACTAACGGAATCAGGATTGCAAAAGATATTAAGTTTGTGGAAACTTTGGCAACTTATATGCCTGATTTCGAAATTTACCTGCAGTTTGACAGTTTCAAACCAGAAGTGTTACAAAAACTCCGTGGTGAAGATTTGACCGAGATCCGTAAAAAAGCGATCGAACATTTGAACCAGTTTAATATTTCTACAACATTGGTAATTACGCTTCAAAAAGGCGAGAATGATGATGAAATTGGTCAAATAATTGAATATGCGCTAAAACAAAAATGCGTTCGTGGCGTCACTTTTCAGCCAACGCAAGTTGCAGGACGTAATGATAATTATGATGATGACTCGGGCAGAATAACTTTGACAGAGGTACGCCGTAAAATTTATGAGCAATATCCCCTTTTTACACCGCAGGATTTAATTCCGGTTCCGTGTAATCCAGATGCTTTATGTATGGCTTATGCATTAAAAATAGAGGATGAAGTTTTTCCGATGACACATTTGATCAATCCGGAAGATTTATTGAACAATTCGAAAAATACTATTGTTTTTGAGCATGACGAAAAACTAAAAACTCACATGCTGAATTTATTCAGCACCGGAATTTCTGTTGATTGTGCCGAAAGTGAGATGAATGAATTAATGTGCTGTCTGCCAAGAGTTCAATCAGACACTTTAAATTATAATAACTTATTCCGAATTTTGATTATGAATTTTATGGATGCTCATGATTTTGATGTAAGAGCTGTTAAAAAATCATGCGTTCATATAGTGAGCGACAAAATGAAAATTATTCCGTTTGAAACTATGAATCTTTTTTACAGAGATCATAAAATTGATCAAATTCGAGAAAATATGAACATTAATATTCTAAAATAAATTTACAACTATGGATGGTTTATCATTTATTGTTTCTATTCTTGTCGGCATGTTTTTGGTTGGTTTATTTGGTTTAATTTTTTCAAATGAAAGCAAAAAACTTTTTTTAACGCTAATGCTGGTTCCTATAATTATTGTTGTGATCGGTTTCGGGACTTGTTTTGCAATGATGAGGTAGTTATATTCGTATAATTGTAACAGTAAATCAAATAATATAAAATATTATGGACGGATTTTTAGTATCTATCGGAGGCATAATCGCGTTCTTGAGTGTCATAACATTTTTATTCGGAATAGTACGTTTGATCTTTATATCAGATGATAAAAAGCTTTCCTTAAAAATTATTTTATATTCGGTAATTGCTTTTGTAATTGGCTTTGGGACATGTGCTGCAAACTTTTCATTATCAGGCATGCATTGATAAAAAAACCCGGCAATAAAATTGCCGGGTTCATAATGCACTCCTCTAAGTGAAAACCAAATAACAAATCACTTAAATTCGCAGCATTTATTCGAAATAAAAATTAGATTAAAACATAAATAACCAAACTCAATTTTAACCATCCCATTTTTTTTATTTCTAGATTTTTCCATTCTTAGGTATGTTTTCTTAGTTTAAGAAGTTTATTACTTTGAATGATTTTTTGTTTCCTGATTTGTCTGTCACAATTACTATAAACATTTGTTTTTGAGAAAAACTGTGATTTTGAATCAGTACTTCTTTATTATTCTGAACATTTTTGTAGTTCACCAATGGCTGTCCGATTGTATTGAACACATCAACCTGAGTGATATCGTCTGTATCGTTTGTAACCGATAAAGCATCATTTTTAAAATAAGCTATAGTTGTACTTTTCGCTTCGATTTTGTCAAGAGACAATGTTTTTGCTGCTGACTGTGATGCAAAATATGCCGCATAAGCTTTAGATAATTCAGAAGAATTACCACAAGAAGATGCATCCCAGTTTACAGACCAGGTCATTAAACCTCTTAAAGCAGGGTATGGTCCGCCTGGCTGCATCGTGTATGTTCTTCCAGAAAAAGTAGTTCCGGTTCTTAAATAATGCATAGCATTAATTCCTTCTGTCGGTGTTAAATAACCACTGCCTGCTGCACTTGGACAAGCTGGTAATGCAATAAGAACTTTTGAGGGCGGTAAACCGTCAAAACGCATTCCTGTTGTAGCAATGTTATACCCTTTTATCACCATATCAGTCAGGGCTGTTACCATGTTTGATTTCTTAGCTGAACCATAATATTGACCATCTAAGCCGTTTTCTCCTCCTGTATTATACAATTGTACCGCTAACAAATCCAATTCATTACGCAAGTTTTGAATGATTGGCAGGAACGAACCAAATGTATCGGTATAAGTAGAATATCCTCCTTGTACGTATTGTGTTTCCGGAGCTGCCGTTAATAAAAATCCAGGACCATAGTAAGCTTTTAATTCCTTGAAAGCGTCTACTACGTTTTTTAATCTTGGATAAGCAGAAATACCCGCATAAGAAATATCTCTTAAACCTCCTGCATTAAAATTCATCGATCCGCCTTCAAAATCAATATCAACTCCATCAAATTGATACTCATCAATAATGGCTTTCAGACCATTAACAAAAATATTTTTTTGAGCTACATTGTCCAGAACAACATGACCATTTTGACCTCCAATAGAGACAATAACAGGAACGCCGCTATCTCTTAAGGATTTTATATCATTTTTCAACAATTGCTTATTGAAAACACCATTGGTCAGATATCTATTGTCATTTGTAGTTAATACTGGTGTGTAACCATCACGATTAACTGTTTCTACGAAAGAGTAATCTACTACGTTAAACTTACTGCCCACCATTTGAGAAAAATATAAAAACGGAGCACCCGCATTTTCCCATGAATGTGCATATCCCAAAATAATTTTAGATGGAAGCGGAATGAATCTATTCGTGCCCACCGGAGCAATTTTAATAGTATTGTTTAATGTAGTTACAGCCAATTTATTATCGGTTGCTTTGATCACAACCGGATAATCCTGATAAGCAGATGGTGTAAAATTATACGTATAAGTATTATTTGCACCTGCTGTCATGTTAAATGTACCTCCATTTATTGTAATAGTAACACCTGAAACCGATCCGTCACTATCTGCAGCTGTAACTGAAATTGGCACAACCTGAAAAGAACTTTGGGTTACAGTAGTATTCGATGGTGAATTCCATGTAATTACAGGTAATGAATTTGGACAGTTTGCACCTGAACAAGTTAATGTAAAACTATATGTTTTTGATTCTGTTGTTCCGTTTGATGCAGTAGCCGTAACGGTTAAGGTATGAGAAAGCGAAAACTGATTTGCTGCCGGTGTCCAAATCGCTGTATATGTTCCCGAAGAATTGGTAGCACTAAGGCTTTGTCCATCTAAGCTAAACACAACAGATGAGATTGTAGTAGCATCAGCAGCACTTAATCCAACACTTGCAACAAAATTAATTGCTGATCCTAAGTTTATAGCAATTGCCGAAGCTGTTGGTGCTGTAATGGCAACCACTGGCTTGGTCGCAACCACCGCTTGTCTGTTAAAATTATAAACCGTTGGCGTTGTTGGAACTGCAAAATTGGTTAAGTTATTTGGATAATAAGTCACTTCACCATTTTCCCATGAGTTTAATTTTAAACTTAAGATTTGTGTATAACCAGATACAACTGAATTATCAAAAGTATAATTTCCTGATGCATCTGTTGTTGCTAAAACACTTTTCCAGTTGTGGGTGTTGTCTGTCCAGGGTAAAACGATTTCTACTTTTGCCCCAGCAACAGGAGTTGTTCCGTTTTTAACGCTTCCGCTAATTAAATTTACAGCTGCAGCCAATGCTGATTTTGCTGTAGCGCTTGTATTAAAATTATAAACTGTTGGGTTTGCAGGAACTGCAAAGTTGGCCAGATTATTTGGAAAATAAGCCGTTTCTCCGTTTTCCCAAGAATTTAATTTTAAACTTGTAACAGTTGTGTAACCTGCTACAACTGAATTGTCAAAGCTGTATTTTCCTTGTGCATCTGTTATGGCAATAACGCTTTTCCAGTTGTGTGTATTATCTGTCCATGGTAGAACTAATTCTACTTTTGCACCAGAAACCAGAGTTGATCCGTTTTTAACTGTTCCGCTAATTTTACTTGAAGGAACTACAATAACATCCTGCGCGAAGTTTAATGTTTTGTTTGAAGTTAAATTCGTATAAACCGTAGAGGCAGGAGTAAATGTTTGTCCTGCCAAAGCTGCCGTTACGGTATAATTTCCGCCAGAAGGTAAATTAGCAATCGAATAAACTCCGCTTGAATTTGTTGTAGCCGTAAAAGTTCCTGCAGTTGAAGTTGCCGTAACTGTAACGCCTGAAACCGGTGTTGCATTGTTTAAAACAGTTCCGCTTACTGTGTAATAAACAACTGGTGCACCCTGAGCAAAATTCAACGTTTTGTTGGCTTCAATTGCGTTATAAACCGTTGAAGTTGGTGCATATGAAAATCCTGTTTTTGCAGCGGTAACTGTAAAGTTTAGTCCGGCTGTTAAACCTGAAATGCTGTAAAGACCGCTTGCATCAGAAACTGCTGTTAAAACAGTAGATCCGGAAGCTGCTGTAACCGTTACGCCAGAAACTCCTGCTGCTCCGTTAAGAACTGTTCCGCTTACTGTATATAAAGGCTGTGTTCCGTTAATAACAACTGCCGTTTGGTTTGTTGTTACATTTGTTAACGTTACCGGAATAAAAGTATACGTCGCTTTTAGTGCCGTTAATTTATAGGTTTGTCCTGAAGGTAAATTGCTGAATGTAAAATTACCTGTTGTAGAAGCTACCGTTTGCAACACTGTATTTGCTGCATCTCTTAATTCTACTGTAACATTAGGAACCAAAGCTGATCCGTTTTTTGCAGAACCGGAAATACTTACTGATCCTGGAACTACGCTGCCAAATGATGTATCAACCTGATTTAATAATGCATTTGGAATTGCACCTCTTGTATCCTGAGATAATTCCCAAACCATACCTCCGGCAAGATTTCTCGATTTAATATACTGCACCTTTAAATCCATCGATTGCTTATCTTCATAAGAAATAAACTGTTTTAAAGTAGCATTGTATAAATAAGGAACTTTTGTTGTATTATCAAAATAACGTACCCATCCTGCAGAAGCTGCAGTTGGTGTAACTAACATTGTGGAAGGATCCAAATAAGGATGCGGATTTGTAACCGGATTCCCTACCAGATCGCAAATTTCGATACTTCCAGATTTTTCACAAGCTGCCGGTCCATCCCAGGTTCCTGTTGGATTTTGCGGGTTCGTACATCCTGAAACGATATATCTTGGTGCAGCAACGAATAATCCAGGTAAATTTGGATTGGTTCCGTTATTGGCAACATTATCGAATTTTTTTCCGTAGAAAGGTAATCCCATAATTAATTTATTCGCAGGAAAACCAACAACGTTCAAATATTGATTGGTTAATTCGTCTAATGATTCTGATTGTGTAGCGCCGTAAAGCGGGTCATTTGTATTTCCACTTGCATATAAAGGAGCGTTGTAGCATGTTTTGTCATACCAGTTTCCGCCAAAATCATATCCAAAGTAAGTAATGTAATCACAATAAGTCGAAATATCTTCTGTCATTCCGTATTGTGATCTGTTTGATGGCCCTAAATATTGCTGAGCCACTTTTCTAACATTGTTTCCGGCAGCAATAGTGACTAATTTATTTGGCATTGCCTGACGCATTGCTTTCAATAAATACACTAAATTTTTGTTGTCGTCCGGACTGTACTTTTGTGGAGGAATTGGCGCTCCGTTAATGACTTCGGTACCGTCTGTTCCTCCCGAAAGTGGGTATTCCCAGTCAATGTCAAATCCATCAATAAAAGGATAAGTTGTAATGAAGTTTGCCATGTCTGCAGCCAAAGCAGCTCTTGCGACAGGGCTAGCCGCAATTGGAGAAAGATCCTGGCCTTTTGTCCATCCTCCAACAGAAATTAAAATTTTTAGATGCGGATACTTTTCTTTTAACTTTTTCAAGTCATAAAAGTTCCCTTTTACAGGAGCATCCCACGGAATTCCGCCTTCCATATGCTCAAAGTCGGCATAGGTATCCAAACAATGGAGTTTTGTATTCTCCGGATGGGCAGGATCAAAAGTTGTCCCATAAAAAGAATAATTTAAATGCGTAATTTTACTTCCATCTATCTTGGGAACGTTGAAGTCCCTGGCATAAATAGACCATTGCGCATAGTACCCTACTACTTTTTTACCGTGAGCTGGTTGGGCTAACGTAAGCAAGGGAAACAGTAACAAAAAAAGCAATCTGTAATAATGTTTCATAATTAATAAATATTGGTTAATAGAAAAAAATATTCCAATCATTATAAATTACACACTGACGATCAGTACGTAAAGTCAACAACCGGGATTCAATCAACTGCAAATGAAAACTTACAGCTGTTGGAAAATTAATTCGATTCACTTTCTATAAATAAATATTACTATTACTGATTTCTACCATAATCATTAGTCAATAGTATTGATTGATATTTATGTATAATTCTTTTAAAAAATTAAGTATAAATAAAAAGATAAATTTGGGGGCAACTCATCAATCTGGTATTCTACTTTTTGTCATGTTTTTGTGTATTCTTTTATTTGGTTTTTTAAGGGTTAATAAATATTTTAAAGGTTATTTTTTTTAAAGTCTGAAAAAGTATTTTTTTTCTGGTTTACCATAATTATCTCTACCGGAAAAATCCCGGCAGAGATAACTAAAACAATCTGGTAACTTAAACTCTCAATTACTAATTCAAACCAAATTTTTATATTAGTTTCAACAAACTTTTGTAAACTGCCAATTCAACATCTGCATGATCTTTTGTATTGCATTGCTCAATTAAGGCTTTTAAATCGTCTGTTTTTAATGTGGATTTGTTGTCTAAAACAAGTAACAATTGTTCTGAAACATCATTTAATTTTTTTGACAAAGGCAGGATTGGCTGTACCAAAGGTGCATTTGCACTTAACTCATTTAAACCTTTATTGACCGCAATCCATTTGTTTAAAAAAGCGGCGACTTTAGTTTTATTTTCTGCTGATTTATTTGTCAGATATTGACTAACAGCACTATCAAAAGCCAGAGCATCCTCTGCATCTGGTGTACAGGCATCTGCAAAAAGAGTAAACGGAGAGTACATCTGATATTCTGTTCCGTTTTTATTTCTTGTATACCCTTTTAATGGTTCACAAACATTAGAAAATTCGTTTAATGAACTTGTATTCTGATTATTGGATATATTTCTTAGTATAACTTCTTTGTTACGAATATGTGTCAACCCAAGTTCTTCTAATCTAAAAGATATTACTTCCAGACGTTTTCTCATATTAGCAACATCGGTAACTGTTTCGGCCGACCAAAGTCTTTCTGCAATGGCAGCCGTTCTTGGCCAAACTCTTGAATCTATAGTTGTCGGAGTTGCTAGTTCTGTCCACATTGTTGCTTCTCCTCCCAGAATTCTTGCTTTTTCTTCTGCAGTAAGCGAAGCATCTTTTGGCATCGGATCATTTAGGTAATGACTTTCTACAGGATACATCAAATCGATATAATAACCGTTTGAAAGAACTGTTTTGTATCCTTTTTTAACTGCATCTACCAATGATTGTCCGGCTATTACACCTTCATTTGGTCCTCTCCAGGAATGTATAATGGCTTCTTTTGACATGTTTTTTGTCAAAATTTCTTCCCAGCCCATTAATTGCTTTCCGTGTTTTTTTAGCATTGGAACCAATTGCATGGTAAAATACGTCTGCAATTCATGGTTGGTCGCTAAATTATGTTTCTTTTTAAATTCCTGAATTTTAGGATTCGCGTCCCAGTCTTTCCCTTCGTTTTCATCTCCCCCGATATGAAAATAAGACCCGGGAAATAAAGGGCACACTTCGTCAAAAAATTCACTTAATAATTGATAGGTTTTAGGATTTGAAGGGTCTAATGTCGGCGAAAAAATACCTGCATTTCTTTCAATTCCATAGGTTGCAATTGCAGTTCCCTGAATATTTTTTTCTGATGTTCCGCCAGTAAGTGTAATTACTTTACTGCCAATTTCAGGATAAGCCGTTAAAATGGCCGATCCATGACCGGGAACATCTATTTCGGGTACTATCAAAATACCACGCTCATCAGCATATTTTACAATATTTTTAATTTCTTCTTGTGTATAATATAATCCATCCGAAGCTAATTCGATTAATTTAGGATGTTTCTTCATTTCAATTCTCCATCCCTGATCATCTACTAAATGCCAGTGAAAAACATTCATTTTTGTAGCTGCCAATGCATCAATATTTCTTTTGATAACATCAACCGGCTGAAAATGTCTCGAAGCATCAATCATCAGTCCTCGCCAGGTAAATCTTGGAAAATCTGAAATATTTGAATTCGGAAAATAAAATGAGTTATTGTTATTCTGCAACATCTGCAATAAGGTTTCCAGGCCATGCAAAGCCCCTAAATCACTTGTTGCATTTATTGTAATTTGATTTTGTTTGATGTCCAAATGATAACTTTCGTCTTCATACAGACCAATTTTTCCGCTTTTGGTACAGTTAATTTGTAATTGAGCGGTAGGATATTCATTTAGTTTTGTAATGAAACCCTGGTCAAAAAAGATACCTGTTCTACCATCCAGACGACGCAAAAAACGGGTTACACCACCAAAAATTCTTGGATTAGGATTTCCGATAATGTTTACCTTAAAGCTTTTATTTAATGCAAAACTTCCATCGTTTAAAGCAACACTCTGAGGCCAGGGCATAAGATTTAGTTGCTCTTTCTGAATTTGAGCACTAGATGTCAGACCCGCTAATAGTAGGACAAATAAATATTTCATTTTAATTTTTTTGAAATGATGTTATCGGCGATAACAGTAATAAATAAGATAAAAAACAAAACTCAGAATGATTTCTATTGAACCTCACTAATCACTATAAAAACAATCTGAGTTTTTGTTATTGATTCGCTCTCACCCGAATCGGTTTTAAAAAACAACTTTAATAATCAAAACGTTTAAAGGCTTCTATAGCTTCATATTCAGCTAAACCTAAATCATCATATAAGATGGCTGTATTTTTATTACGGTCTTCTGCCCTTACCCAAAATTCTCTTGAATCATTTCCCTGGAACATAACTCTGTCTTTTTGAGACTGATGGTATAAAATGGCATGACGTTTTAGTAATACTTCTGATGGGCTTAACGGTACTGCCATATCAATTTCGTGAATGTCCCATTCGTGCCATGCGCCTCTGTACAGCCACAACCAGCAATCATCCATGTATTTTTCTGGTTTTAGTGCTGCCATTGCGGCAAATATGGCATTCAGGCAAACTTCATGCGTTCCGTGAGGGTCGGCAAGATCTCCTGCTGCAAATACCTGATGCGGTTTTATTTTGGCAATTATATCTTTTACGATTGCAATATCTTCCGGTCCTAAAGGATTTTTCTTTACCTGTCCTGTCTCATAAAAAGGCAGATCGAGGAAATGTGTATTTTCATCTTTTAAACCAATATATCGTGTTGCTGCATAAGATTCTCTTCTTCTGATAAGTCCTTTTAGTTTTCTTACTTCTAAAGAGTCAATTTGATTTTGTGATTTATTATTTAAAAATTTAATTACAGATTTAAAGTCAATGTCTGTGCCTGCGCCAATAAAATCACTGCCAACTTCGGCAAATTTTAATGCTTCATCATCTGTAACGGCTATATTTCCGGAGGTTTGATATACTACATGTACATCATGACCTTGTTTTATCAATTTTGAAAAAGTTCCTCCCATAGAAATGACATCATCATCTGGGTGTGGACTAAAAAGAATCACTCTTTTTTTAGCCGGATTGGCTCTTTCCGGACGGTGCGAATCATCTGTATTTGGTTTTCCGCCTGGCCATCCTGTAATCGTGTGTTGTAAAACATTGAACATATTGATGTTCAAATCATAAGCTGAACCTTCTTGTGCCAAAAGATCAGACATTCCGTTATTGTTATAATCACGATCTGTCAATTTTAATATAGATTGTTTTGTTTTTTGGCATAACCAAACAATCGCTTTGCTTTTTAATTCTTGTGTCCAAATACATTCTCCTACTAACCAAGGTGTCTTAAAACGGGTCAGTTCTACCGCTGCAGACTGATCTAAAACGAAAGTTGCATTTGGGTGATTTTGTAAAAATGTTGCCGGAACTTCTGAGCTTATATCTCCCTGAACCGTTCTTTTAATAATGTCTGCTTTGTTCTGTCCCCAAGCCATTAATACAATCCTTTTAGATCGCATAATAGTAGAAACTCCCATTGTAATTGCTCTTTTTGGTACATTGTCTATACCATTAAAATCAGATGATGCATCTACTCTTGTAATGTGATCCAGTGTAATAATACGTGTACCTGAATTAATGTGTGACCCTGGTTCGTTGAAACCTACGTGACCAGTACGACCGATTCCTAAAAGCTGAAAATCAAGTCCTCCGGCTTGTTTAATATTCATTTCGTAGTCGATACAGTATTGATTTAATTCATCAATAGAAACTGTTCCGTCTGGAATATTAACATTATCGGGATTAATATCAATATGATTAAAAAGATGCTGATGCATGAAATAATGATAGCTCTGATTGTTCTCTTTTGACATTGGATAATATTCATCCAGGTTAAAAGTGATTACATTGCTAAAACTCAAGCCTTCTTCTTTGTGCATTCTAACTAGCTCTTCGTATACTTTTACAGGAGAAGAACCTGTTGCCAAACCTAATACACAAGATTTTCCTTTTTCTTGTTTAGATCTGATTAACTGAGCAATTTCCTGCGCAACAATTATGGAAGCCTCTGCAGAACTTTTGAAGATTTCGTTATGGATTTTTTCGAATCTGGTTTCTTCAAATTTCCCCGCGCTTTTGTAGCTGATATCAGGTTTTATTTCTAAAGCACTTTTCATTTTTTTCTTTTTTGTAGTAATTACCCCTTTGGTTTTTGAAATGGTATAAGCAACAAGTGTTACTTATACCATTTACTAACCAAACTTAAAATCTTATAATTCTTTGATATTTTTTAGAAATTTGGAGCATTAACGTCCCACCAAAGTCTTGTTCCTCCATTGTCAGGACCACCAAGTTTAGCAACTCCGGTTGCAACACCACCTGGATTTCCAGCTTTCTCAGATTGAACAAAATTTACTCTGCGCACCCCAAATTGTGTTGTAATTGCTCCGCCACTTGTATTCTTAAGCACAGGGAAAAGTTTTGGATATCCAGTTCTTCTATATTCAGACCAACCTTCCTGTCCTTCTGGGAATCCTGCAATCCATTTTTGAGTAATAATTTTTTGCAACTTAACCTCATTGCTTGAAGCTCCGTCCCAGGCAATAGTAACATTATTTACAGCTGCTGAATTATTAACAGGGAAATTAGGATCTACATATGCTTTAGGTGTGCTGACTGCATCTGAAATATATGTTGCTGCTCCTGAAACTCCGTGTTGATCAAATGATGCATTAATACCTAATTCATATAATGATTTAGCATCACCTCCCATATTCCATCCTCTTAATGCTCCTTCAGCTCTTAAAAAATAAGCTTCTGCAGTTGTCATCAAAACTATATCTTTAGAGTTTACAACCGGGCCTATACCTGAAAATCCAGCATGATCAGCTTTAGCTCCAATTTGAATTCCAGTACGAACACCTTTATATTGACCCGGAAACTGGTCAGAAGTTGCAAAAAATGTTGCTAATCTAGGATCATTATAACCTCCCATAATTGATTCCATATCAGCAGACATTCTGATATCCTGCCATGCATTACTTATAGTTGCAATTGGGTTTGTAAAATTGACAGAAACAACTTTAAATATATCATCTTTTGTAGTTAGAACTCCAACCGAATGATTAACTGCTTTTTCAGCCTCTGTTTTTGCTAATGCGGGGTCAATTTTCACAATACGCATTGCTAATCTCAAGCGAAGTGTATTTGCGAACTTAACCCATCTTCTAAAGTCACCATTATAACCTGAAATATCAGTCCCTGTAAATTCAGTAACTCCATCGCCTGTAATACGAGGTGTTAATTCAGCTACTGCAATATCCAGCTCATTGAACATTTGCGTATAGACTTGATTTTGAGCATCATATTCAATAACTGGGTTTTCTGTACCAAATTTAGAATATACTATTGGACCATATATATCAGTAATTCGATGCATTGCTTCAACTTTTAATATAAGTGACAAAGAATAGAACTGATCATATTTACCTTTCGTTCTTTGTTCTAATTTATAAACATTAGCCATAATATCTTTATAACCTGATGTCCAAGCATAACCATTCCAACCGTCAACTAAACTATAAGTTGTATTATTACTACCACCTTCAAAAGCAGTTGGAGTTGCCATATAGCCTGACCAAATATCACCTTGCAAACCTTGTTGGACCTGGTACCACCATACTGGATCAAGAACAATTATATTGTTAAAGATTGGGGGAAATAAGGTTCTTATATTATTAAAATCTTCTTGAAGGAGCTCATCAGATGCACCGTACGGATTTGTATTAATTTCTTCGAAATTATCAGTACAACTTACTGCGGCAAATAGACCTAAACAGATTGCTGTTCTTTTTATTTTATGTATCATCATGATAGTTTTTTATTAAAATGTAAAATTCAAATTAAGACCGACACTTCTTGTTGATGGCAAGCCATAAATATCAACACCTTGTAAACCTTCACCTGTACTCATTGCAATATTTGGATCAAAAGGAGCATCTTTGTAAATGAAGAATAAGTTTCTGGCAATTAAAGAAATACTTGCGGTCTGGAAAAATGGTAATGCTTTTGGATTAAAAGTATATCCAATAGAAACCTCTCTTACGCTTACATTTGTAGCATCATAAACATATTCTGCTGTGGCACCTGCTCTACCACCAACTTGAGAATAATACGTTTGAGCATCCATTTTTCCTGCATAGGCAGTACCGTCAGGATAAACAGCATTTATAGCCACACCACCATTATTTCTGGCGTCTCCTGTAACTTTTGAAACTCCAAATGAGTCGTTCTGAGCTTCAGTTAAACTCATAACTTCACCTCCAAAACGTCCATCAATTAAAATGTTTGCAGTAAATGAACCTATTTTGAATGAATTAGAAAAACCTAACATAAAATCAGGGTTTGAATTACCAACTTCTTCAAAATCAGTAGATTTTTGAATAACTTGATCACTTCCTGGTTTTAACACTCCATTCTCATATTCAGGAGCAGCCATAAGGATTCTTCCTTGCGAATCTCTTTTTATAACTTTACCTTCAATTACACCAAAAGGTCTTCCTTCAACTAAAGCGTATCGATAACTATTTACACCTGGATCAGTTAAATTAATATGACCTCCCAGTTCAGATGGAATTTCTTTTACTGTATTTTTATTTTGTGAAAAGTTTACTGTTGTATCCCATTGAAATTTATCTGTTTTAATGATTTTTCCAGTCAAAACAACTTCAAAACCTTTATTTTCAATACTACCAGCATTAAAACCATAATTTATATATCCGAATGGATTTGTTGATGGGGCTGGAACTTGTAAATATTGATTCTTAGTTTCTGAATTATAGTATGAAATTTCAAAACCTAATCTGTTGTCAAACATTCTCCATTCTGTACCTACTTCAAATTCTGATTGTAATTCAGGTTTTAATGTTTCACCTGGTCTTGGTCCTACTGTTGGATTGCTTATAACTCCTCCTTTAATGGTAGAAGTTGGCGAAGTAACAAAAGCAAAAATATCATTACCTACCTGTGCATATGAGGCTCTTACTTTAGCAAAGTTAATAAAATCAGGCATTGTGGTCATTTGACTAATAATACCAGTTAAACCAACTGACGGATAAAAAAATGATCCTTTCTGTGTGTTTACTAAAGCTGAAGACCAGTCATTTCTTCCTGACACATCTAAAAACAAATAATCTTTATATCCTATAGTAGCAGCTCCAAAAACTGATTGAGTTTCTCTTTTATCCCCTACTGTCTGCACATTTTCAGCATTGTTTATAAAGTTACCTAGTGTAAACCAGTTTGCATATCTTAAACCTCCTCCAATTCCTGAATCAAGAATTGTTCTGTCATCAGAAATGGTGTTTTTTATACTTCCTCCAATATTAGCTGTAAACGTAATGTCTTCACTAAATTTCGTATTAATCGTAGCTAGGATATCACCATAACGTTGAGACCCTATTGAGTTAATATCAATATATCTACCATTAATATGAGAAAGAGTTCCTTGTGTACTTGCATATATCTTTTTCTCAAAATTGCGTTCTACACGATTATAACTATATCTTGATGCTATAGTTAACCAGTTATTTGCTTTATAATTTAAACCAATTGTACCATTGAAAAGATTATCATTATCTTCAGACTGATTTCTATTAATAGACCAGTACGGGTTTTGCATAATATCTCTATTGGTCATCCAATTCTGCACCATCATATTTCTTCCTACATCAAACCTCTCGAAATTATTTTTATAAAAATCAAAGTCATTTCCTCTTGGCATCAAATAAACACCAGTAAGTGGATTAAAATAGAAACCATTAACCGGGCGGTTGATAGTAGTTTGACTAGTGTAATTTGCTTTAGCAGTTACGGTCAATTTATCATCAAAAAATTTACCTGATTGATTAATTCCAAAGTTGTTTTTCTTCAAAGAGTTTCCAGGTATAATTCCTGTCGCAGTCGTATTCGCATATGAAATACTAGTAGATGCAACAGATGAAGCAGTTGTAAAACGCAATGATGTTATCTGAGTAGTACCGGTTTCAAAAAAATCTTTCACATGATCTTTAGATGATTGCTTTGGTCCCCAAGTTTCTTCACCATCCGGTACCGCAACATAATCATTTTGAAATTTTGGTAAATATGCTGCTGTTTCAAAAGTTGTAACTGATGAAAAATCAAAATTAGATTTACCTTCTTTAGCTTTTTTTGAGGTAAGTAAAATTACTCCATTTGCTCCTTCACTACCATATAGGGCAGTTGCAGAAGCTCCTTTTAACACAGTCATTCCATCGTAATCGTCAGCATTCAAAAGCGATACAACATCACCCCCATCACGATTACCTCCCACTAAGCTACCAAATGATTCATTTGGCTGACCTGATCCTGCATTATATAAAGGCACACCGTCAATAACATACAAAGGTTGATTGTTTGTCACAGATGAATTTCCACGAATCACCACTTTAGTAGATCCGCCAGTACCTGATGAACTTTTCGTTACTGCAACACCGGCAATTTTACCCGCGATAGTATTAATAACGTTTGCATCTTTTACACGAGTTAATTCTTCACCTTTAAGCTCCTGAGCAGCATAAGTCAAAGATTTTCTTGTTTTCTTGATACCTAATGAAGTTACAACAACTTCATTTAAAGCATTTGATTGCGCTTGTCCCATTTTGACATTAATTGTAGCAGCATCTCCTACAACTATTGATTGTGTTTCAAGACCCACATAACTGAAAACTAATGTTTGCCCTTTTTGTGCTTCAATTGTGTAAAGTCCGTCAAAATCGGTAGTTGCACCTTTTTGACCTCCTTGTACAGCAACAGATGCCCCTGGCAACGGCATCCCATCAGAATCTGTAATAATACCTTTGACGCTTTTTACCTGAGCAAGCGAAACTTGCGCTGTAAAAACAATCATAAAGATTACGAAAATTTTTTTCATGTCTATTTATTTTGTTAGTTATGGGGTAAAATTATTCTTAACGTATTGTTAAAAAAAATAAATTATACAAACGGTTATATTTTTTAAACGAACGACATTAAACATTCAATAATGCGTTTTTCGAAAACGTTTTCTCGATGCTATATGATACCATATTTTGCAATTGACTATTAAATATTCAACGTTTTAATAATTTTTTAAAAATATCCTCAAAATCACTAAACCTCTCTAAACATGCAGTTTAACTTAAATAAAACTTAAATTAAATTGATTTTAGAAAATCTCTGTCAGAGAAGTCGTATCATTAACGATTTATCCTAATTCCCACACAATCTGGTAGTTTTGATTTTTAGTGAAGAATATTTTTTATGGATAACATCCAGTAAGGAATATTCATTGAAAGAATCTTGAGCTATTTCCCAAATCATAATTCCTCCGGCGTTTTCTGATGCAAACTCTACTTTTTGGGCAATTGTGGGTCTGCCGTTATAATAGATTTTCCCGATTTCATCCTGATCTGCAAATTGGTTTCCTGCTTCTACTATTTGACCAAAAGTGGAACTTGTAACAGGATTATAGGTAAAATTATAACCATAAAAAGGTACACCAAGTGTTAATTTTTCGCTTGGCACATTTTGCAGTTTATGCCAAAAATTAATTCCGTCTTTTGCAAACTGCAAAGAGCTATGCTGTTCTGCCTTATCCGGTGTCCACGGTCCTGTACTATCATATGCCATTATGTTTATAAAATCAAAAGCGTTTAATGCTTCTGAGTTTATATTTTCGAAACGGGTATTATTGGGCAATGCAGCTGTCATAATTTTTTTATGCTCAGCCAATATTTTTTTTAATTCTACTACAAAACCGCTATAACCAATTGTTACTGCATTCCATTCTAAATCGACATCTACGCCATCTAATTTATGAAGGTTAACAAAATTGAGGATGTTTTGTATGTAAGCTGGTC
>Ga0307406_10000456_pt1 | contig 23783 bp, 21 predicted proteins | sample 322Cmetagenome_3_FD_203706 | JGI IMG/M metagenome (GOLD analysis project Ga0307406, IMG submission 203706) | Maize rhizosphere microbial communities from greenhouse at UC Davis, California, United States - 322HYB-C-2 | ecosystem: Host-associated > Plants > Roots > Rhizosphere > Soil | place...
TCCACCACAGAAAGGCCTGACCATGAAATCTCTCTCCCTGACCCAAGTCGTCGCCATCGGCTCCTTCGCCCTGCTCGCTGCAGCCGGCGCCAAGGCTGAGTCCTACGAAGGCGTGCAGCCGCTCACCTCGGCAAAGAGCCGCGCCGAAGTCAACGCCGAGGCCGTTCGCGAGGCTTCCGCACCGGACCAGAACGTCGTGCGCGGTTCGCGCGGCGCCGAGACCATGGCCGTGTCGAGAGACCGCGCCGGCGTCGTCTTCGAGGCCATGCGCACCGCCGCTGCACCCGACCAGAACGTGACCTCGGGCTCGCGCGTGAACAGCAAGGTCATCTCGACCATGCAGAACCCTGTCGATGCACGTGCCGCAGCGGCCGGCAACAGCAACAGGCTCTAAGCAAGACCCACGCCCGCAGGGCACCCCTGGGGCCGCAAGGAACATCATGAAACACTGGATCAAACGCACTCTCTTCGGTTTCGCCGGCCTTGCGGTGGTGGCGGGCAGCATCGCCGGCTGCGCCGGCCATCGGCACGGCTGGGGCAGCGGCGATTCCGCCGAGTTCCGCACCAGGATGGTCGAACGCGTCGGCAGCAAGCTGGAACTCGACGCTGCGCAAAAGCAGAAGCTCACCGTGCTGGCCGAGAAGCTGCAGGCGCAGCGCGAAGCGATGCGCGGTGCGGGCGGTACAGGCGATCCGCGTTCGCAGTTCAAGGCGCTGTTCGCGGGCAACAAGCTCGACCAGGCGGCTGCCACGCGCCTTGTCGACGAGAAGACCACGGCCGTGCGCAACGGCAGCCCGGAAATCATCGCGGCCGCCGCCGATTTCTTCGACAGCCTGAACGCCGAGCAGCAGCAGAAGGTGCGTGACTTCATGGATCGCGGCGGACGCCGCTGGCGCCGCCATGGCTAGGCTTGGCTCACTCCCAGGCTTCGCGCACTTCGCGTCGCTTCGCCAACCCCCTTCCGGCGGGCGACACCTGTGGCCCGGCGAAGCCGGTTCCACGGTATCCCACGACCAGGCAGCGGCCGCGGCGGGCGGCGTGCGCATGCTGCTGCGCGTGGAAGGCGTGGTGGTGCTGGCCGCATCGCTGGCCGCCTACGCGCAGTTCGGTGCCGGCTGGGGCGTGTTCGCGCTCTGGCTGCTGGCGCCCGATCTCGCGCTGCTGGGCTACCTGGCCGGGCCGCGCATCGGCGCCGCCTTCTACAACGCCACGCATTCGTACCTCGGCGCCGTGGCGCTGCTGGCCATCGGCGTGCTCGCGGCCATTCCGTGGGCCGTGGCCGGCGGCCTGATCTGGTGCGCCCACATCGGCCTCGATCGCGCGCTCGGCTGGGGCCTCAAGTACGGCGCGGGCTTCGGCTCGACGCACCTGGGCCGCATCGGGCGGGCCGATCCGTGGTGAGCGCATTCAAGGCAATGCCGTGGCGCGCCTCGCAGCGGACGGGAACGGCGGTGCAATGCCCGCGGGCCTGATCGTCAGCCAATTGTTCGCCAGGAGGCACAATCCCGCCATGCCGCGCATCCTGCTGATCGACGACGACGAACATCTCGCCGCGCCGCTGACCACCTACTTCGCCCGCTTCGGCTATACGCTGGAGAGCGCGGTGCGCCCGAGCGAAGGGCTCGCCAAATTGCGTGCGGGCCCGTACGACGCGGCCATCCTCGACGTGATGCTGCCCGAGATGGACGGCTTCGCGCTGTGCCGCGAGATCCGCAAGGAGAGCGACATTCCCATTGTGATGCTCACCGCGCGCGGCGAGGTGATGGACCGCGTGGTCGGCCTCGAGCTGGGCGCCGACGACTACGTGCCCAAGCCCTTCGAGCCGCGCGAGCTGGTGGCGCGCGTGCAGACCATCCTGCGCCGCCAGCGCAGCACGCCGGCGGCGGCCAACGGCAACGGCACCCAGCACCGCGTGTTCGACGGACTGTCGATCGACCTCGATCGGCGCCAGGTGCTGCGCCAAGGCGAGCGCATCGAACTGACCGGCACCGAGTTCGAACTGCTCGCGCTGCTGGCGGCCGAGCCCGGCAAGGTGTTCAGCCGCGACGACATCCTGAACCGCCTGCGCGGCCACGAGGCCGAGCTCTACACGCGGGCGGTCGACATCGTGGTGAGCCGCCTGCGCAAGAAGCTCGAGCCGCTGGACTGCATCAAGACGCTGCGCAATGCCGGCTATGCGCTGGCCGTCGCGCGCAGCGAGCCCGCATGAGGCCCAGGCGACGGGGCTTGCGCGAGGCGCTGCGCGAGATCGCATCGCGCCGCGCGGAGCTGCACAGGCAATGGCACGCGCAGTGGCACGAGAAGGTGCAGGGCAAGCGCCGCTGGCGCCGTTCGCTGCGCATCCGGCTGGTCATGATGTTCGTGATGCTGGCGCTGGTGATGGCGGCGGTGTTCATGGGCGGCATGAAGAAGTCCTTTTCCACCGGCTGGGCCGAGGCCGCCAAGCCGATGCTGGTCGACTATGCCGACCGGCTCGTCGCCGAGATCGGCACGCCGCCCGACGTGGCGCGCGCGCAGGCGCTGGTTGCCCGGCTGCCGATCACGATCCGCATCGTGGGTCCCCAGGTCAACTGGGACTCCAATCCCGGCGGCATCCAGGGCCGCGGCGGCTGGATGCACGACCGCGACGAGAAGCCGTGGAGCGACAAATGGTTCATCCGCCCCACGGCCGATGGCCACCATGTCATCTTCGGCTGGTCGCCCAGGCTCTGGCAGCTTGCGCCGCGCGTCGTCGGCTGGGCCACGCTCTGCGCGCTGCTGCTGCTCGTGGTGCTGGGCTATGCCTATGTCAGCCGGCTGCTGCGGCCGCTGATCGACATCCGCGAAGGCGCGCAGCGCTTCGGCCGCGGCGAGTTCACGCAGCCGATCCCGATCCGCCGCAACGACGACCTCGGCGATCTTGCGGAGCACATCAACACCATGGCCGACGACATCCAGGCCATGCTCGATGCCAAGCGCGGGCTGCTGCTGGCGTTGAGCCACGAGCTGCGCTCGCCGCTCACGCGGGCACGGCTCAATGCCGAGCTGCTGCCGGCCACGCCCGAAAGCCAGGCCGAGCGCGAGGCGCTGCTGCGTGACCTCAACGAGATGCGCGACCTGATCAGCGACCTGCTCGAGAGCGAGCGGCTCGCAAGCCCGCACGTGGCGCTGCAGCGCGAGCCGGTCGACCTGGCGGCGCTGGTGCGCGAAGTGACGGCCGAGATGCCGGGCGCCCAGCAGGTGCACCTGGACCTGGCCGAGGGATTGCCACCGCACGCAGTGGACCGCATGCGCATCCGCCTGCTGGTGCGCAACCTGCTGGACAACGCCTTGCGCTACAGCACCGATGCGCCGCGTCCGCCCTGCGTGTCGCTGCGCGCCGTGGTCGACGGGCCGGCGCAGGGCGTGGAGATCGAGGTCCGCGACCATGGCCCCGGCGTTGACGAGGCCCAGCTCGAACGCCTGACCGAAGCCTTCTACCGCACCGACAGCGCGCGCCAGCGCGCCACCGGCGGCGTCGGCCTGGGCATGTACCTTTGCCGGCTGATCGCCGAGGCGCACGGCGGCAGCCTCGCGGTGCGCAACGCGAATCCGGGCCTGCGGATCGTCGTTCGCCTGGCCTGAGCGGCAGCCGGGCGAGGCGCGAGCTGTCGCCTGCGCTACGGCCATCGGCGCCGCGCGCCGCTAGCATGGCGCCGCAACAACGACCTTTCCAAAGGAGACCTCCCATGGCCGAAGCGCCCCTCAATCACCAGGTCAGGCTCGCCAAGCGGCCCGAGGGCGCGGCAACGCGCGAACACTGGCAGTTCACGACCGAGCCGGTCGGCGAGCCCGCCGAGGGCGGCGTGCTGGTCAAGACCCTCTCGCTCTCGCTCGACCCCGCCATGCGCGGCTGGCTCAACGATGCCAAGAGCTACATCGCGCCGGTGGAAATCGGCGCCGTCATGCGCGCGGGGGGCATCGGCCGCGTCGTCGCCTCGAAGAACCCGGACTTCGCGGCCGGCGACATGGTCTACGGCACGCTGGGCGTGCAGGAATACATGCTCGTTCCCAAGGAGGAGATCAAGCGCAACGGGCTCGTCAAGGTCGACCTGCGCGCCGGCTCCATCCACCAGTGGCTCAACGTGCTCGGCATGCCCGGCATGACCGGCTACTTCGGGCTGATGGACGTGGGCCAGCCCAAGGCGGGCGAAACGGTGGTCATCTCCGGTGCCGCGGGCGCCGTGGGGCAGACCGTCGGGCAGTTGGCCAAGATCAAGGGCTGCCGCGTGGTCGGCATCGCCGGCGGCCAGGCCAAGTGCGACTGGGTGGTGAAGGAGCTGGGCTTCGACGCCTGCATCGACTACAAGGCCGGCGCGGGCGCCGTGCGCGACGGTCTCAAGGCGCACTGCCCCAAGGGCGTGGACATCTACTTCGACAACGTCGGCGGCGAGATCCTCGACGCGGTGCTCGCGCGGCTCGCGCGCAAGGCCCGCGTGATCATCTGCGGCGCCATCAGCCAGTACAACAACGCCAACAGCATGCCCGCGGCCGGCCCCCGGAACTACCTGAGCCTGCTGGTGAACCGCGCGCGCATGGAAGGCATCGTGGTGTTCGACTACGCGGACCGCTTCCCCATTGCCGTGGCCGAGCTTGCCGGCTACCTCAAGGACGGCCGCATGAAGAGCAAGGAAGACGTGGTCGTGGGGCTCGATACCTTTCCCGAGGCGCTGAACCGGCTTTTCAGCGGCGAGAACTTCGGCAAGCTGGTGCTGCAGGTGGCGGAGGCTTAGCTCGGTCTGCCGCCTGCCCCTGGGTCTGTGACCTAAGTCTCGAAGATCCGGGTAGGGAGTGTTAACTATCGTCAACTGACGGCAGACGGTGTTCTTTTGCATCTTTGTGTGAATAAGCTGCGCCCTGCCTTGCACAAGCAGGCGCAGTCACATCAATCCCAGGGAACGCAAAAATGCAAAAGACCGTATTCGTCAAGTTCGCAGCGCTGGCCGTCGCCGGCGTGCTGTCACAGGCCGCCTTCGCCGCCGACGGCACCATCAATTTCACCGGTGAAATCGTCGATGCGCCTTGCTCGATCTCGCCCAACAGCCAGAACCTGACCGTGCCGCTCGGCAAGGTGTCGCGCACGGCTTTCGACGGCGCCACCGCCGGCACCGCGGTCGTCGGCAAGAAGGCCACGCCTGCCAAGTTCAAGATCGACCTGCTCGGCTGTGGCGCGACCGCCAAGGGCGCCACCGTGACCTTCTCGGGCACCGCCGACCTCGATGACGCCACCAACCTGCGCCTGGCCAACGCTGGCCAGGTGGGCGTGGGCTCCGCTTCGGGCGTGGCCATCGAACTCGGCGATTCCGCCGGCACCAAGATCGCCCTGGGTTCGCCATCCGGCGTCTACGTTCTGGGCCTCGGCGACAACTCGCTGAACTTCCAGGCAGCCTACGTGGCGACCAAGACGGCCGTGACGACCGGCCCGGCCAACTCGGTCGCACAGTTCACGGTGGCCTACAAGTAAGCCGCCGGCGGCCGCGCTGCCGCTCTTGCCCGCGCCGCGCCTGGACTCCCCGGTCCGGGTCGGCGTCGGCAAATTCCCATTCTTCTTTTTTCCTCGGCGACTCGGTGCGCCGCGGTGCCGGGCTGCGCGCGTCATGCGTCCGCCCGCCAAGGATTTCTCTTCCTATGTGCAGCAACAATCGCCGTCGGTGGGCTTTCGCCATCCTGCTGATGCTGGGCTTCCAGTGGCCTGCCGCTGCGGGCGTGATGCTCGGCGGCACGCGCGTGATCCTCGGCGAGAAGGACCGCGAAGCCTCCATTCCGGTGAAGAACACCGGCACCTCGCCCTACGTGGTCCAGGCCTGGATCGATGCCGGCGAAGGCAGGAACAAGACGCCGCTGATCGTCACGCCGCCGCTGTCGCGGCTGGACCCCGGCATGGAAAACATCCTGCGCATCATGCGCGTGGCCGGCGATCTGCCAGCCGACCGCGAGTCGGTGTTCTGGCTCAACGTCAAGGAGATTCCAGAGAAGTCGAAGGAAGAGAACGTGCTGCAGATTGCGGTGCGCAGCCGCATCAAGCTGTTCTACCGCCCCGCGAAGCTCGCCGGCAAGCCCGAGGAATCGCGCGCACAGCTCAAGTGGGCCGTCGGTGCCGGCGCGCAAGGCCAGGGCGCCGTGCTCAAGGTCGGCAATCCCTCGGCCTACCACGTGACCTTCACCGCGCTGAACGTCAACGGCGGCCAGCAGCTGATCAATGCCGACATGGTGCCGCCCTTCGGCGAGATGGCGTATCCGCTGAGCGCGGTCAAGACGCCGCAGGCGATCCAGGTCGACTTCACCACGCTCAACGACTACGGCGGCGAGACGCCCGAAGAGCGGGTGCAGGTGCCGGCGGGTGCAGAGCCGGTGGCAGTAAAGGCCGAACTGGTGCCTCCGCCTGCGCCGTCTGGCGACGCGGCGAAGCGCTGAGTCACAGGGGGCCACATCGCCATGCGCCGTTCGCCGCCTGCTCTTCTTGTGCCATGCCGGCTCGCCCTGTGCGCAGCCCTGCTGGGCGCGCTCGGCATGCCCGGTCATGCGCAGCAGCAGTTGGCCGGCTCCAGCTTCAACGAGGAATTCCTCGGCATCGGCGGCGACCAGCCGCATGCCGACCTTTCGCTCTTCTCCTTCGGCAACCGTGTGCTCGCGGGCAAGTACATGGTCGACGTATCGCTCAACGAGCGCAGCGCGGGGCAGACCGAAATCCGCTTCGCCGCGAAAGACGGCAAGCACGACGCCCAGCCCTGCCTCACGCGCGGCATGCTCGATGCGTGGGGCGTCAACGTGGCCGTGTTTCCCGAGCTCGCCGGCGCCGCGGATGAGGCCTGCATCGACCTGCTCAAGGTCATTCCCGATGCGGCCGTGAGCTACGACGCGGGCAAGCAGCGCCTCTTCGTCAGCATTCCGCAGGCGGCGCTCAAGCGATCGGCCCGCGGCGCGGTCGGCCCCGAGAAATGGGACAGGGGCATCACTGCGGGCATGCTGGACTACCAGCTCAACTTCGCGCGCTACAGCGGCAACAGCTACCGCAACGACGCGAGCCCCTTCGCCTTGCCGCAGAACGTCTTCGACGGCAACCCTTTCGCCGACCGCAACAAGACCCTGCAGCGCAACACGCTGTTCGCGGGCCTGCGCGCCGGCTTCAACCACGGCGACTGGCGCTTTCGCCATTTCTCGACCTACAACCGCGGCATCGACGGCAAGAGCCGCTGGCAGGGCATCAGCACCTATGCGCAGCGCGACCTGGCCTCGATCAACGGGCGGCTGCTGATCGGCGACGGCAACACGCCCGGCAACTTCTTCGACAGCCTGCCATTCCGCGGCGTGCAGCTGTCGTCCGACGACGCGATGCTGCCCGACAGCCAGCAGGGTTACGCGCCCACCATCCGCGGCGTGGCGCAGACCAACGCGCGCGTGACGGTGCGCCAGAACGGCTATGTGGTCTACAGCACCTTCGTGGCGCCGGGGCCGTTCGTCATCGACGACCTGTACCCCACGGCCTCGAGCGGCGACCTCGAAGTGACCATTGCCGAAGCCGATGGCCGCCAGACCAGCTACATCCAGGCTTTCTCGGCCGTGCCCACGCTGCTGCGCGAAGGCACCTGGCGCTATTCGGCCACCATCGGCAGGTACCGCAACGGCTACGACAGCGCCAGCGTGCTCGGCCTGCGGTCTTCGCTCTCGCAGCCGGTCTTCATGCAGGCCACGCTCGCGCGCGGGCTGGGCAACGAGTTCTCGGTCTACGGCGGCCTGCTGGCGGCGAACATGTACCAGTCGCTGCTCGCGGGCGTGGGCAAGAACCTGCGCGATTTCGGCGCGGTGTCGGTCGACCTGTCGAGCGCACGCACCGCCGACCGCACCCACGTCGACGGCACCAAGATCTACGACGGGCAGTCGCTGCGTTTCCTGTATTCGAAGGCTTTTCTCGCCTCGGGCACCAACTTCCGCGTGGCCGGCTATCGCTACTCGACCAGCGGCTACCGCACCTTCCAGGAGGCGGTGCAGATGCAGGACCTGCGGTCTTTCGAGTCGTTCCACAGCCGCCGCAACGAGGTGCGCTTCGAGCTTTCTCAGCAGATCGGCGACTCGGGCAGTGTGTTCGCATCCGCACGCCAGCAGAGCTACTGGGGCACCAGCGCGAAGGACCGGCTGGTGCAGCTGGGCTACTCGGGCAACTACAGGCAGTTCGGCTACAGCGTCTTCTACAACCACACCACCAGCCTGAATCGCGCGCCGGTGCGCCAGCTGATGTTCACGCTGAGCGTTCCGCTCGGCGACACCCGCGCCAGTGCGCAGTACGCCCTCACCCGCGACAGCACCGGACGCGTCAACCAGCAGGCCAGTGTCTACGGCTCGGCCTTCGACGACAGCCGCCTGACCTACAACGTGACGGCCGGCGGCGCCAACCAGGACGGCGGCAGCAGCGGCAGTGCGAGCGCGAGCTACCTGTCGCCCGTGGGCCGCTTCGATGCCGGCCACTCGCAGGGCCGCGGCTACGGCCAGAGCACCTTCGGCGTGTCGGGCGGCGTGCTGGTTCACGGCGGCGGCGTCACCCTGTCGCAGCCGCTCGGCGAAACGGTGGCGCTGGTGCAGGCACCCAAGGCACAGGGCGTGGGCTTCGAGTCGCAGCCCGGCGTGGCCACCGACTGGGCCGGCAACGCGGTCATCCCCAACCTGACGCCCTACCGGCTGAACCGCCTGGCCATCCGCACCGCCGACCTCGGCGACACGGTGGAAGTGAAGAACGCCGCCACCGAGCTGGTGCCCACGCGCGGCGCGGTGGTGGCCGCGAAGTTCGAGACCTCGGTGGGCTTCCGCCTGCTGATGGTGCTGACCGACCGCAAGGGCCGCGTGCTGCCGCTGGGCTCGAAGATCGAGAACGAGGTGGGCCAGGAAGTCGGCATCGTCGGCCCCGATGGCCAGGCCTTTGTGACCGGCGCGGGCAACAGCGGAAAGCTGACCGTGCGATGGAGCCAGGACAAGGCCGACCAGTGCGTCGTGCCCTACAGCCTGCCCGATGAAAAGAACCCGCCGCCGATCCGCGAACTGAACGGCCAGTGCGCCTCGCCGGACGCCAAGGAATTGCAGAAGGAAATCAAGCAATGAGCCGCTGCATCGTCGGCACCCTTGAGAGCATTTGCGGCTGCGCCCGCCCGGCTCTGCTGGCCATCGGGCTGTTGGTATGCGGAGTTCAAGGCGCGTGGGCATCTTGCCTGCGCTACCCTGGTTTCAGTGAGCGCTTCGTCAACATGGACATGGGCCTGGTGTACCTGCAGGAAGGCCTGGCCGTAGGTGCCGTCATCAAGAGCAAGCAGTTTCCGATCCAGGTCGACGGCGCCCGGGAGTACATGTTCGACTGCAGGCAGGATGGCGGCACGACCAACGGCGTCATGCTGCAGGGCACGCTGGTGCCGGGCTACACCAACGTCTACTCGACCGCCGTGGCGGGGGTGGGTATCCGGCTGTCGCGGGTGATCTCGTCGAGTCTCACCGTCTACTATCCGCACCAGATCATCGTCAATCCGCACACCTACGGAGTGCTGGCGGCCGGCTCCCAGTTCCAGGTGGAGCTGATCAAGACGGCGGCCGTTACCGGCAACGGCCCGCTTGCCGCAGGGACATACACCCGCTATTACGGCAACGGCGATGGGCTGTCTGCCATCACGACCACGTTGTCGGGCAACGGCATCACGATCATCACGCCCTCTTGCTCGGTGGATTTGGGGTCGCGCAACATCCCGGTGCAGTTCGGCAGGGTGCCCCAGAACAACTTCAAGGGCCGGGGCACCACCACGGGCGACCGCAGCTTCAGCATCAGGCTCAATTGCAAGGCCGGGCAGAACGCGCAGAACACCGTGCATCTGCGAATGGATGCGACACCGGACCCGTCGAACGATCAGGGCGTGCTCAAGATTACCCAGGGCACCGGCGCCGCCAGCGGCGTAGGCATCCAGGTGATGGACGGCCAGAGTGCGCCGGTGCGGTTCGGTGAAAACGCCCTGGTCGGCCCTTCCAAGGACGGCGCCTACGTGCTGCCCTACACGGCGCGCTACTTCCAGACCGGTGCCAGCGTGACGCCCGGCCGCGCCGACGGCACGGCCACCTTCACGCTCGACTACAAGTAACCGGCGCGGGACGCTCGCGGTTCAGTTCATTCGTCGGTCGGCCGCATCGGAATGTCGCCCATCGCGTCGTCCTCGCGCAGGCCGCGCGCGGCCTTCAGCAGCTCGATCGACAGGCCGCCGCCCTGGCCGGCGAAACCCTTGGCAACACCTTCCAGCGCTGTTGCGAGGCCGGTCTCGCCGTCAGCGCGCGCGTCCATGCTGATGTTGAGCACCCGGGCCGCCATCTGGCGGTAGGTGATGGCGCCCGCGCCCTCGAGTGCGGCCACCAGGTCGAGGTACAGCGCCAGGTTCAGGTCGAACACCAGCTTGGGCGTGATCTCGAAATCTTCGTTCTTGTTCTTGTTTTCCATGAGTGGGGGCTCCTTTTTTCCTGAGCCTCCACTCTAGCCATAAAAACGCGCGCTTCCGTCGGACGAACGCCATTCAGCGGGCGCGGGTGCCCATGACTGCCGCCGAAATGATGAGCAGGGCCGCCAGCGCGATGGTCCAGGTCAGCGGCCGGCCGGTCACGAGCAGCAGCAGCGCGGTCGAGCCCAGAGGCGTGAGATAGCTCAGGATGCCGATGCGCCGCGGGTCGCCGCGCTTGAGCGCCATGTCCCACACGAAGAAGGCCGCGCCGAGCGGGCCGAGGCCGCACAGCGTGAGCAGCAGCCAGTCCCTGGCGGACAGCGCCACCGGTGCCTCGAGCACCGCATGGCAGGCCAGCGAGAGCACGCCCGAAACCAGCCCGAACAGGCCGATGGCCGAGGTCGGAAAGGCCTCGACACGCTTCGTCCACAGCGAATAGCTGGCCCAGATGAAGGCCGAGCCCAGCGCCGGGAGGAAGCCCCAGTAGCCCTGAAGCGCGCTGGCACCAGTGCCGTCGCCGCCGCGCGTGCCGAGGATCGCGACCGCCGCGCCCGCAAAGCCCAGCAGCGCCGCCGCCACGTGCAGCGGCCTGAGCGACACGCCCGGCAGCAGCACCGGCGCCAGCACCACCATGAACAGCGGCCACAGGTAGTTGACCAGGTTGGCCTCGACCGGTGGCGCATGCCGCAGCGCGATGAACAGCAGGAAGTGGAAACCGAACAGGCCGTAGACGCCCAGCGCCAGCGTGCGCGGCGGCACGCGCCAGGCCGCGCGGTCGCGCAGCACCAGCGGCCAGCTCGGCAGGCTGCCGATGATCAGTGCGAGCCCGGTCAGGAGGAACGGCGGCAAGTGCGACAGGGCGGTGCCGAGCGAGGCGAGCGTGGCCCAGAGCGCGATGGCGAGCAGGGCGTGGAAGTTGGGCGACATGGGGAACGAGGCTAACCCGTCCGGGCGTCGCGCAGCGCCGGTGCGTCGTCGCGCAACGACGGTGTTGCCGGTCAGCAGCGATCGAGCCGGCGCAGCGCGGCGGTGAGCGCCGACGGCGAGCGGTAGCCGGTGCGGCGCGCGGTTTCCGCGACGCCCATGCCTTCGAGCCGCAGTTCGCGCGCATGCGCCAACCGGAGGCCGCGCAGCCAGTGCATCGCGCTCATGCCCTGTTCCTCGCGGCAGCGCTGCGCGAGCTGGCTGGGGCTCAGGCAGGCGACTTCCGCCAGGTCGGCGACCGTGAGCGGCTCGTGCCACCTCGCCCTCGCCCAGGCGGCGAGCGCTGTCCAGTCGATGCGGCGGCGGCGCGTGTGCGGCATCGAAGAAGGCGCGGGGCTCCAGGCTTCCAGCAGCAGCGCCGGAGCGTGCTGCAGCGCGAGCGCGAACTGCTGCGGCTGCGCCGTGCAGCGCGCGAGATAGCGCGCCAGCGCATGTAGCTGAGCCGGGTCGGCCGGCGCGCGCTCGGCACACCGGGCCCAGGGCGCATGTGCGGTGTCGAGCACGAGGCAGCTGCTGCCGCTGCTGCCGCGCGCTTCGAAGTCGTGCCGGTCGCCCGGCGCGACCACCTGCGCCTGGCCGGCGCCGATGCCGGCGCCGCGGCCCTCGACCTCGATCTCCAGCACCCCCTCCAGGCCGACCAGCACCTGGAAGTGGTCGTGCGAATGGCTGCCGCGCGAGGTGCCGTAGCGGCGCAGCGAAAGGATGGGCGGGACGGATTGGTGCATGGGTGGGTCGGGCGCCATTGTCCTGCGGCGCTCCCCGCCTGTCACCCGAGCCGCAGCAGCAGCGCCGAGGCCGCACACACCAGCAGGAACGGAATGCTGATGCGATGGAACTCGCGCAGCCCGCGCGGCAGCCGGGCCAGGCGCAGCGCGATCAGGTTGGCCAGCGAGCCCAGCACGCAGCCGAAGCCGCCCACGCTCACGCCGGCCGCGAGCGCGGGCAGGTCGCGCACATGGCCGTCGAGCAGGATCGCGGCCGGCACGTTGCTGATGAGCTGCGAGGCGACGATGGCGGCGAGGTAGGCGCGCCATCCCTCGGTGATGGGCCAGTGGTTCAGCAGCGATTGAACCGCCGGCAGCTCGGCCAGCTGCCGCAGGTCCACGAACATCAGTGCAATGATCGCGAGCAGTGCCCAGTCGATGTCCTTCAGCACGCGCGGATAGGTCAGCAGGAACACCGCGAACACCACGCCCAGGCCCGCGAGCAGCCAGTGCCGGTCGAGCGCGACCACGAAGCCGATGAACAGAACGCCCGCCAGTGCCAGAAGGCGCGGCTGCACCGGCGCGGCTTCGGTCTCGGGCTTGAGCGCGATGGGCGTGCGCGGCACCAGCAGCCAGGCCGCCGCGAAGAGCCAGAACAGCATCACGGCCACGGTCGGCAGCATCATGCCCATGAAGCCGACGAAGCTCTCGCCCGAGCGGTGCCAGAGGTAAAGGTTCTGCGGATTGCCGATGGGCGTGAGGGCCGAACCCGCATTGACGGCCAGCGCCTCGAGCACCACCAGCCGCGCGAGCGGCAGGTGCGCCTGGCTGGCGAGCACGCGCGTGAGCGGCACCAGCAGGAACAGGCTCACGTCGTTGGTCACCAGCGCGGAAAGAAGCGCCGCGCTGGCGGTCAGCAGCAGCGCCAGGCTGCGCTGGCTGTGCGTGCGTGCGAGCAGGCGCTGCGCAGCGGCCTGCAGCATGCCGCTTTTCTCGACCCCCTGCGTGATCGCGAGCAGCCCGGCCAGCGCGCCCACGGTCTGCCAGTCGACCAGGCGGAGCCAGTCCATCGGCGCACGCGGGCGCAGGAAGGCGAACAGCACCGCGACGGCGGCCAGCAGCCACAGCAGGCCGTTGCCGCCGCCCTCATGCGGCGAAGGGGCGTCGGACGAGGAGGCGGGCAGGGCGGACGCGGTGTCTTTGGTCATGGAGCGGCGGAGGTCAGTGCGGAGGCGGACGGAGCGGGCGAACGGCCTTGACCGCGAGTTTCGGGCATTGCCACGGCAAACAAGGCCAGCGCAGCGGCCGCGATGCCGGCCAGCACGGAAAAGGCCGTGCCGTAGCCGGCCGCGTGCGCCACCGCGCCGGCCAGCAGGTTGCTCAGCGCCGCGCCCAGCCCCACGCAGGTTGCGCCGAGGCCGAGCGCGAAGTTGAAATGGCCGCTGCCGCGCGTGAGATCGCTGACCATCAGCGTGAGCATCACGCCGAAGATGCCCGCGCCGATGCCGTCGAGCAGCTGCAGTCCCAGCAGTGCGGCGGGACTGTCGGCCAGCAGGTAGAGCAGCCCGCGCACCGGCAGCACCGCGAAGCCGGCCAGGAAGATGGGCTTGCGCGGCAGCCGCGGCGCCCAGCGGCCGACTGCCAGGCCGATCGGAATGGTGACCAGCTGCGTGGCGATCACGCCCCCGGAGAGCCACAGCGCCACCGGCGTACCGGCTTGCATGCCGACCTTCTGCGCGACGAGCGTGAGCATGGCGGCGTTGGCCAGGTGGAACAGGAAGGCGCAGGCCAGGAGCACGCAGAGCCGGTGGTCGTGCCAGCGCGCTGCGCGCTTGCCCGGCGCGGGCGGCGCGAGGGACGGCGCAGGGTCCGCATCGGCCCCCCGCGCGAGTTGCTGGTCGATGTCGCGATGGCGGACATGCAGGGCCGCGGCGATGGTCGGCAGCGCCATGGCCACGGCATAGAAGAACATCGCGTGCGCACCGAAGGCATGGCCGACCCAGCCCGTGCCCAGCGCCCACAGCACCGTGCCCGCTGCGGTGATTGCCGCATTGCGGCCGATGCGTGCATCGAGGCCGGCGCGGCCGACCATGCCGAGGCTGGTGGCCGCGATCGCCGGTGCGACCAGCGTACCGGCCGCACCGATGAGCGACTGTCCCGCGAGGATCACGCCGTAGCCCGGCCAGTTTGCCATCACGACCAGGCTGGCCGCGATCAGCGCGATCGCTCCCGCGATCCATCGGGGCTTGTGGCGCACGCTGTCGATCAGCGCGCCGGCTGGCGCCTGCAACACCAGTCCCACCAGCGCGGAGACGAACATCACGGTGCCGATGCGCTGCGGGTCCCAGGCCAGCGTGCCGGCCATGAAGACGACCAGGAACGGCCCGACGCCGCCCTGGATGTCGGGTGCGAGGAAGACCAGTGCGTCGAGGGCGCGCAGGCTGCGGCGCGAAGGTGCGGGCCGGGTCATGGCGGACTCGCGCGAGACTCAGGACGCCGGGTAGGGTGGCGGCGGCACCGGGCTGCGGCCGTGCGGGCCGCGCGGCCCGCCAACCGGCGGCGCGGGCTCGAGCCCCGGGCCGCCGAACACCTCGCGCACCGTGCCGGCGCTATGGCCCAGGCTGGTTGCCTCCAGCGCCGCCCCCCGGGCGCTGCGCGTTCCCCAGCCGCGCGCATGCAGCGCCGCACCGGGCCGCAGCTGGGCGCCGTACGCCGCGGCGATGTGCGGCGGGAAGCGCACCATGGTCCTGTCGTCGAGCACCACGCCGTGGATGTCGCCGCGGTCGGTGTAGAGCAGGCGCTCGACGCGGCCGCCGGCGGTCATGGCAGTGAGCGCGCCCGGCTCGTGCAGCGGCGGCGGGGCCATGCCGGGCGCCGGCGGCGGCTGGTCGGCCAGGCTGCGGCCGTTGGCGACGAGCGCCAATGCGCGCACCACCGGCACGTTCGGCGCGCGCCAGCCGCTGACCTGCACCGTATCGCCCGGCTGGAGCATCTGCATGACGGCGGCCGACAGGTGCGGCGCGAAGGCGACCTGGGTGCCGTTCGAAAGCAGCAGGCCGTCGGCCTCGCCGTTTGGATTGAGCAGCCATTGCTGCACGCGGCCGGTGACGATGGTGGTGCCGGCGTCGGACGCGGCGGCGACGAGCGCGTGCGGCGCCGGCCCGCCTGGAGGCGGCGGTGGCGGCAGTTGCGCGAAGGCGGCGCTGCCGGCCCACAGGCAGGCGGTGGCGATGAGGGGGATGCGAGCTGTCATGGGTGAGTCCCTGGGGTGGATGGATGCCCATGGACGTTTCACACAACGTGCCAACCCCGGGAGCCTTTGAAATCAAGGACTTGCGCGCGTCGGCCGGCCAGCGGCCGGATGATCCGGGGACAGCGGGCGTCCGCTTTCCGGACAGCTCGCTTCAGTCGAGCCCGTACTGCGTGAGCTTGCGGTAGAGCAGCTGCCGATGAATGCCCAGCCGCCGCGCGGCTTCGGCGCGGTTGCCGCCGGCCTGCGCGAGTGCGTTCGCAATCAGCTGCCGTTCGAGCCGTTCCACCGCCGCCGGCAGTTCGGCGTCGAGCCAGTCGGCCGGCAGCGTTTGGGCGCCCTCGCGGCCCTGCGCAGCGCCGAGCCCGGCCGCCAGGTCGGCGCCGCCGATCACGCGGTGGCGCACCAGCGCCTGGCAGCGCTCCATCAGGTTGCGCAGCTCGCGCACATTGCCGGGCCAGGAGTGGCTCAGCAGCCGCTGCGCGGCCTCGGCCGACAGCGCCTTGGGCGCCCCGGGCGCGGCTGCGCGCCGCAGGAAATGCTCGGCCAGCGGGATGATGTCGGCCAGCCGCTCGCGCAGCGGCGGCAGCCGGATCGACAGCACGTCGAGCCGGTACAGCAGGTCTTCGCGGAAGCGCCCCTCGCGCACGGCAGCGGCCAGGTCGCGGTGCGTTGCGGCGACCACGCGCACGTCGACCTTGACGGTCCGGTGGCTGCCCAGCGGCGTGACCTCGCCTTCCTGCAGCGCGCGCAGGATCTTGGCCTGCACGTCGAGCGCCATGTCGCCGATCTCGTCGAGCAGCAGCACGCCGCCGTCGGCCGCGCGAAAGCAGCCCGGGCGCTCGCCCGTCGCGCCCGTGAAGGCGCCGCGCACATGGCCGAAGAGCTCGCTCTCCAGCAGCTCCTTCGGGATGGCCGAGCAGTTGACCGCCACGAAGGGGCGGTCGGCGCGCGCGGAGTGGCGGTGCAGCGCACGCGCCACCATCTCCTTGCCGGTGCCCGTTTCGCCGAGCACCAGCACCGGCATCGAATTGGCCGCGGCAAGGCCGATGCGCTTGTGCACTTCGCGCATCGCGTGGCTCGGGCCGATCAGGTCGCTGCCTTCCTCCTCCTCGTCCGGCGGCATGCCGGTTGGCGGCGCAGTGGCGCGCTGCTGCAGCGCGCGCTCCAGCACCTCGCGCACCGCCTCGCGGCTGATCGGCTTGGCGAGGTGGTCGAACGCGCCCAGGCGCATCGCCTCGATGGTGTTGCCCGCGCTCGCGTAGGCGGTCAGCACGATCACCGGCGGCAGGTGCACCAGCCGCGCCTGCATGGCCGCCAGCGTCTGCAGGCCGTCCATGCCGGGCATGCGGTGGTCCAGGAAGACCGCGTCGAAGCGGCCGCGCGCGAGCATGTCCACTGCCGCGGCGCCGCCGGCCGCGGCAGCCACGCCGTGGCCAAGGCCCTGCAGCGTCTCGGCCAGGGTGTCGCGAAAGGCGTCGTCGTCGTCGACGATCAGGAGCTGCGCCACGGGAACTCCAGTTCAAAGCGGGTGCCGGCCGCGAGCGGCACGTGGCGCAGCTCGCCGCCATGCGCCAGCGCCACTTCGCGCGCGAGCGCCAGTCCGAGCCCGGTGCCGTCGGCGCGGCCGGTGGCGAAAGGCTCGAACAGATGGGCTTGCAGCGATTCGGGCACGCCGGGGCCGTCGTCGTCGACGCGGATCGCCAGCGTGCGCGCATCGGGCTGCAGTGCGGCAAGCCTGACATGGCCGCCGCGCGGCGCATGGCGCACGGCGTTGTCGAGCAGGTTGTCGATGGCGCGCGCCAGGTGCACGGGGTCGAAGACAGCCTCCGCGGGGCCGTCGTGCCGCAGCTCGACCTGCACGCCGCCTGCGGCTGCTTTCGCGGCGACGGCGGCCGCGCGATCCGCGAGCCAGGAGCGCAGCTCGACGCGCTGCGGCGCCAGCGTGACCGGCTGCACCAGCGCGAGCAGGCTCTGCACCAGGCCGTCGAGCCGGTCGATCTGGCCGACGATGGCGTGCAGCGCTTCGCCCTGGCGCTCGGGCGCCGCGGCCAGCGCGTTCTCGGCCTTCAGGCGCATCGTCGCGATCGGGTTGCGGATCTCGTGCGCGATGCCGCCCGTCATGCGGCCGAGCGCTGCCAGCCGCTGGTCGCGGCCGCGCTGCTGTGCGGCCGCTCGCAGGTTCGCGCGGGCTTCCTCGAAGCGCAGGCGGTAGCGGTTGAAGCCGTCGACGATGCGGTCGAGCTCGCGCACGCCGGTGCGCGGCAGCTCGGGCATCGCTCCGCCGCTCGCATCGCCCTGCGCCAGGGTGGTTTCAAGGCGCTCCACGTGGCGCAGCCCGCGCCGCAGGATGAAGCCGAGCCACAGGCCCGAAGCCAGCACCACCAGCAGCAGCCCGGCCAGTCCGGCGCGCAGGCTGCCCTGCGCCGCCAGTGCGCCGGCGTGGGTGCGCGTCATGGTCCAGGCCGCGAGGTCCCTGGCCGGCGCGGCGAGCGGGCAGGCCGAGACGATCAGCGCTTCGCGGCTGCCGCGCACCACGTCAGTCTGCGGCTGCTGGGTGCGCACCGCCAGCTGCGAGAGCTCGATGATCAGGGGCCGCTCGGCGGCAGGCACGTCTCGCTTGACGCCGCTGCCTTCATAGGTGGGATAGGCATAGGCCAGCAGTCCGCCGCTGCCTTGCCAAACGCCGCCTTCCACATGCGGCGCTTCGACCAGCACCAGCTGCAGCAGCACCTGCAGCAGGTCGACCTGCGGCTGCGGGGGCGCCGGGGGCCCGGCCGACCTGGCATAGCGCGCCGCGATTGCGCGGCACGACTGCTCGGTGGCCGCCTGCCCGGCCGCCATCTGGGCGCCCGCGCTGCTGCGGTACAGCGTGAGCATCACGACGGCCAGCGCGGCACACACGCTGAACAGCAGCACCCAGAAGAAGACGAGCTGGGCGCGGAGGGATTTCATGGGTGCTGCTGCGATCTGTCCCCTTATTCTGCCCGCGGCACCGCCGCCGGATCGTGCCTGGGAAGTTCACGTTTGAGCACCTTGCCGATCGCGCTGCGCGGCAGCTCGTCGATGAACTGCAGCCGCGCCAGGCGCTGCGTCTTGCCGAGCTGCGCATTGGCCCACTGCAGCAGCGCGTCCTCGGACGTGCCATCGCCCTCGCGGCGCACCACGAAGGCCACCGGGGTTTCGCCCCATTGCTCCGAAGGCACGCCGACCACCGCCACATCGGCCACGGCCGCATGGCCGCGCAGCACGGTCTCGAGATCGCTCGGATAGATGTTGAAGCCGCCGCTGATGATCATGTCCTTCTTGCGGTCGAACAGCGTGAGGAAGCCCTCGGCATCGAAGCGGCCCACGTCGCCGGTGCGGATGAAGCGCTTGCCGGTGGCGTCGAACCATTCGGCCTCGCGCGTCTTGGCGGGCTGGTGGTGGTAGCCGGTCATCATGCCGGCCGAATGGCCCACCACCTCGCCGGCCAGCTCGATGCTGGCGCGCGGGATCTCGCGGCCTTCCTCGTCGATCAGGCGGATGTCGCTGCCTTCGGCCGGCTGGCCGACGGTGTGCAGCTTGTCGGGATGCAGATGGGCTTCGAGGATGCAGGTGCCGCCGCCTTCGGTCATGCCGTAGAACTCGATCAGCCCGCCGGGCCAGCGCTTGAGCACGTCGGCCTTGAGCGCGGCGTTGAAGGGCGCGCTGGTGCTGAACTTGAAGCGGAAGGACGAGAGGTCGTGCGCGTCGAAGCGCGGATGCGCCATCAGCCGCTGGTACTGCACCGGCACCAGCATGGTGTGCGTCACGCGGCGCTGCTCGGCCAGCTGCAGGTAGCCGAGCGCGTCGAACTTGGGCATCAGCACCACGCAGCCGCCGAAGGCAATGGTCGGAAAGAACACCACCAGCGTGGTGTTCGAATAGAGCGGGGTCGACAGCAGCGTGACGGTGTCGGGGCCGTATCCGTACTTGGCGCCGCGCTGCACATGGGCCCAGCGCATGCCGTGGCCCTGCACGATGCCCTTGGGCTCGCCGGTGGTGCCCGACGAGTAGATGATGTTGAAGGGCCAGGAGGGCTGCGTTTCCACGGCGCGCGGCTGCGTGCCCGCGGGAGCCAGCCAGCGCTCGAGGGCCTGCCCCGCAGCGGAGCCGTCGAGCGCCACGCGCGGGATGCCGCCTTCCTTCGCGGGGCCGACGACCTCGGCTGCCGACGCATCGGTGAAGAGGATGCGCGCATCGGCATCCTCGATCATGCGCGCCAGGCTGGCCGGCGTGGAGCCGGGTGCCAGCGGCGCGACCGCGATGCCCGCGCGCAAGGCGCCGAGGAACACCGCCGCATAGTTCACCGAGGACGCCGCGCAGACCGCGATGGCGTCGCCCGGCCCGAGGCCGTCGCGCTGCAGTGCGGCCGCGACGCGGTCCATCAGCGCGTCGAGCGCGCCGTAGTTCAGTGCCTGCCCTGTGTCCGCGAGCGCGGCATGGTCGGGCGTGTGTTGCGCGTGGAGGCGAACCAGGTCGGCGATGGCGCCGAAGCTGCGCTCCATGGCGGCTTGAATGGCAGGGTGCGTTTGCAAAATCTATCCTTCGTCTTGGCCAGAACGGCAGGATAGCGAAGACCCCGGCCCGGCGGTGAGCCCCACGCGACGGGCGTGAGCCTACGCCGCGCGCAGCGTGCGGCGCGGCTGCCGCACAGGCTTGTCCCGGCGCGCCCACTCGGCCTGCTCGATCAGGCGGCCGAGCTCGGCCACGGCCGCACTGCGCTCGCCGGCATCGCCTTCGCTGTAGGCCAGCGTGAAGTCCAGCATCGGCAGCGCGGGCAGGCCGTCGCGCTCGTCCAGCACCGCCATGCCGGGGCGCAGGTTGTCGCGGGTGAAGGTGGCCACCGCGAGGCCGCTCAGCGCGGCCGTACGCAGGTCCTGCAGGCTGTGCGAACTGAAGGCGCCATGCCAGGGGATGCCGGCGTGGTTCAGCGCATCGATGCTGACCTGGCGGCACACGCAGGGCGGCGGCGAGTAGGCCAGCGGCAGCGAGGCGCCATCCGCGCGCTCAAAGCCCTCGGCCGCGGCCCACACCATCGGCAGGCGCCGCAACAGCGTGCCCTCGACCGTGCCCGAGACCGCCACCACCACCGCCAGGTCGAGTTCGCGCTCGCGCACCATCGTGGCCAGGTCCAGCGTCAGGCCCACGCTCACCTCCAGCCGCACGTTGGGGCAGCTGCGCGCGAACTGTTGCAGCAGCTGCGGCAGCCCCTCGCTCATGAAGCTCTCGGGCACGCCGAAGCGCACCGTGCCCTCGATGGGCGAGCAGCGGAAGTGCCGCGCCAGCGCGTCCTGCGCCTGCAGGATGCGCTCGGCATGGCGCAGGAAGTCCTCGCCGTCGGCCGTCAGGTTCAGGCGCCGCGTGGTGCGGTGGAACAGCGGGCGCCCGACCAATTCCTCGAGCCGGCGGATCTGGTGGCTGACCGCCGATTGCGTCAGGTGCAACTGCTCGGCGGCGCGGGTGAAGCCGTTGGCGCGGTGGACGGCGATGAAGGCCTGCAGCAGGCCGGTGTCGAAGCTCATGGCGCCTAGATTAATGAAGTTGCTTATTGAATGGAGAGAAATTTAATCATTTGCCTAATGAAATCGGGGTCTTGAGAATGCCTCGGACCCGCTTCCTTCCCCTCAGGCCCCGATGTCCTCTTCCGCTCCCCGCCATCCCACCCTCGCGCTGGCCGCCATCTGCCTGGCGGCGCTGATGTTCGGCCTGGAGATTTCCAGCGTGCCGGTCATCCTGCCGGTGCTGGAGGCGCGGCTGCATGCCGACTTCCAGGACCTGCAATGGATCATGAACGCCTACACCATCGCCTGCACCACGGTGCTGATGGCCACCGGCACCCTGGCCGACCGCTACGGACGGCGCCGCATGTTCGCGCTCACGGTGCTGGCCTTCGGCCTGGCCTCGCTGCTGTGCGGCCTGGCGCCCGCCACGCCGGTGTTGATTGCCGCGCGCTTCCTGCAGGGCATGGCGGGCGGTGCGATGTTCATCTGCTCCATTGCGATCCTGTCGCACCAGTTTCCGGACGGCCGGGCGCGCGGCCGCGCCTTCGCGATCTGGGGCGTGGTGGCGGGCATCGGCCTGGGCTTCGGGCCGGTGGTGGGCGGCGCGATCATTGCGCTGGCCAGCTGGCACTGGGTCTTCCTGGTGCATGCGCCGCTGTCGCTGCTCGGGCTCGCGCTGATCATGGCCGGCGTGGCGGAGTCCCGCGATCCGCTGGCGAGGCAGCAGAAGCTGGACCTGGCGGGCATCCTTACGCTGACCATCGCGGTGCTCGGGCTCACCTGGCTGATCACGCAGGGCGACAGCCTGGGCTGGACCAGCCCGGCCGCACTGGGGCTGATGGCCGTGACCGCGGCGGGCCTCGCAGCCTTCGTGGCGGTGGAGCGCTTCCACCCGCATCCGATGTTCGATTTTTCGGTGTTCCGCATCCGCGATTTCTCGGGCGCCATCGTCGGCTGCATCGGCATGAACTGCAGCTACTGGCCGTTCATGATCTACCTGCCGCTGTATTTTTCCGCCGGCCTGGGCTACGACACGGCCGCCGTGGGGCTGGCGCTGCTGGTCTACACGGTGCCTTTCCTGGTGATGCCGCCGATCGCGCAATGGCTGCTGCTGCGCTACCAGGCGCGTTTCGTGATCCCTGCCGGCCTGTTCCTGATCGGCCTGGGCTTCATGGCGATGAAGTGGGGCAGCGGCCTCGCGCACCTGGGCGGCGGGACGGTGCTGCCCGGTGCGCTGATTGCGGGCATCGGCCTGGGCCTGACCACCACGCCCGCGACCAACATGACCACCGCCTCGGTGCCCGCGCACCGCGCCGGCATGGCCTCGGGCATGGACGTCAGCGCGCGCCTCATCTCGCTGGCCATCAACATCGCGCTGATGGGCCTGGTGCTGGTGGCGGGCATCCTGGCCGCGCTGCGGGGCTCGCTGGGGCCGGTGCTCGATGCGGCGCGGCTGCGCGCATTGGCCGGGCAGCTCGCGGCCGGGGACGTGGCGGGCGCGCAGCAGGCGCTGGCCCTGCCGGAGGTCTCCGGTGCACTCCTGCAGGCCGCCGTGACCCATGGCTTCGGCTGGGTCATGCTGTACGGCGGGCTCGGCGCCTGGCTGGCCGCGGCGCTCAGCTTCGCGGTGTTCGGCGGCCGGCAGGCGTCGTCCGCGCGGGACGCGTCGCCTCGGGCGGCCGGCGGGCGCTGAGGCGCGCCCGCGACCGTTCAGACGCCGGCGGCGTGCGCCTGCTGGTCCGCGTGGTAGCTCGAGCGCACCATCGCGCCCACGGCCGCGTGGCTGAAGCCCATCTTGTAGGCCTCTTCCTCGAACATCTTGAAGGTGTCGGGATGCACGTAGCGGCGCACCGGCAGATGCGAGCCCGACGGCGACAGGTACTGGCCGATGGTCAGCATGTCGATGTCGTGCGCGCGCATGTCGCGCATCACCTGCAGGATCTCTTCGTCGGTTTCGCCGAGGCCCACCATGATGCCGCTCTTGGTCGGCACGTCGGGGTGCAGCGCCTTGAACTTCTTCAGCAGGTTCAGGCTGAACTGGTAGTCGCTGCCCGGGCGCGCTTCCTTGTAGAGGCGCGGCGCGGTCTCCAGGTTGTGGTTCATCACGTCGGGCGGCGCGGCCTTGAGGATCTCGAGCGCGCGGTCGTCGCGGCCGCGGAAGTCGGGCACGAGGATCTCGATCTGCGTCATCGGCGAGAGCTCGCGGATGTTGGTGATGCAGTCGACGAAATGCTGGCTGCCGCCGTCGCGCAGGTCGTCGCGGTCGACGCTGGTGATCACCACGTACTTCAGGCGCAGCTTGGCGATGGTCTTGGCGAGGTTGAGCGGCTCGTCCTTGTCGAGCGGGTCGGGACGGCCGTGGCCCACGTCGCAGAACGGGCAGCGGCGCGTGCACTTGTCGCCCATGATCATGAAGGTGGCCGTGCCGTTGCCGAAGCATTCGCCGATGTTCGGGCACGAGGCTTCTTCGCAGACCGTGTGCAGGTTGCTCTCGCGCAGGATCTGCTTGATCTCGTAGAAGCGCGTGGTGGGGCTGCCGGCCTTCACGCGGATCCACTCGGGCTTCTTGAGCACCTCGCCCTGCTGCACCACCTTGACGGGGATGCGCGAGAGCTTGGCCGCGGCCTTCTGCTTGGCCAGCGGGTTGTAGGTTTCGGCGCTCTGGGCGTCGCGGACGACTTCTGTGGTGCTCATTGGAGTGTCAAGGCGCCAGGTAGATGCTGAGCTTCTGGCTCAGGACCCGGGCAGCTTCTTCCCATGTGGTTTGGACCCCGATTGTAGAAAGATCGACCGTTTGCAGCCCCGCATAGCCGCAAGGGTTGATGCGCGAGAAGGGTTCGAGGTC
>Ga0307406_10000458_pt1 | contig 23690 bp, 24 predicted proteins | sample 322Cmetagenome_3_FD_203706 | JGI IMG/M metagenome (GOLD analysis project Ga0307406, IMG submission 203706) | Maize rhizosphere microbial communities from greenhouse at UC Davis, California, United States - 322HYB-C-2 | ecosystem: Host-associated > Plants > Roots > Rhizosphere > Soil | place...
GATTTGCGAGAAGCGGTAAAAAACGGTGATTTCCGTGAAGATTTATACCATAGAATAAACGAGTTTTCTATTCAGTCGCCTTCGCTAACAGAAAGAGGAGAAGATTTAATGGTTTTCGCCGATTATTTCCTAGAAAAAGCTAACCAGCAATTAAACAAAGAAATCATCGGATTTTCTCCGGATGTTGTCAAAATTTTCCAGAATTATAGTTGGCCTGGAAATTTGCGTGAATTACAAAACTGCGTAAAACGTGCTACATTATTAACACGTGGCGATTATATCGAAAGCGATGTTCTGCCGGCAGAATTCTTTCAAATCCAAAAACAGCAGAATTCAGCAAGTACTTTTTCATTATCAGAAAATGAAAGAGAAACTATTATCCATGCTTTATCAAAAGCACAAAATAATAAGTCAGAAGCTGCAAAACTGCTCAAAATTACCAGAAAGACACTTTACAATAAATTGAAGCAGTATAATATAGATTAGATGGCTTCTTCTTTTAAAGAATTAAAGAGTATTTCGATTTCGGTTTTTAAACCTTCAAAAACAGTAGCCAGATCTTCTTCTTTAAATTCATTTTTTTCTAAAGCTTTTAAAGTGTTTGCAATATTGTTCGCTTGAATCTGTTTAAACATTGGTGCAATTCTGTGCGTAATTGTACTTATTTCGGCTATATCTTTTTCTGTTATCGCGTTATTAAGAGAGACAAGATTTTCTTCTGTACTTTCAATAAATGAATTTATAACATCCCGAAGTGCGTCATTATCATTCCCCAAAAATTCTTTTAAGGTTTCTAAAGAATATAATTGAGTAGGAGGAATATTTTCGATTGATTTTATTTCGTCAATTGAAATTTCCTCATTTTCAAGAATATTATGAATCGTTTCCAACAGAACTTTAGGTGAATAAGGCTTTTTTATTACGGTTGTAAAGCCAGCCTTTTTGTAAACCGAAAAATCAAGATCCGTTCTTCCCGTAAGTGCAATTATCGGTTGATTCTTGAATGTATTAACGGAGCTTTTCAATTTCTCAATAAACATAAATCCATCCATTTCAGGCATCTGAATGTCGGTTATGATAAAATCAAAATTAGTTCCGGCAATGGCATCCAAAGCTTTTGCCGCTCTGTCAAAAGATAAGACATGATGCTTTTCCTGTCTTAAAACTCCGCTTGTCAAATTCAATAAATTGATGTCATCATCAATAACGACAAACGTTTGCTGTTTGGTTTTGATGGTGACAGGTTTTTTAATTCCAGCAATATTATTCCCGCTATTGTCAAATAATAGCGGAAGCGTGATTTTAAAAGTGCTTCCTTCTCCAAATTCACTTTCAAGGTTTAAAGTTCCGCCCAGAATAGAAATTATTTTTTTGCATATAGAAAGGCCTAAACCTGTTCCGCCATATTTCTTTTCAATATTTTCATTTGCCTGCGCAAATTCTTCAAAAACCAATTGTTGATTTACCTTTTCAATTCCAATTCCGGTATCCTCAATTGTAATGGTAAAAAAGTCGTCTTCTGTAGCGTATGTGCTAATTTTTATAAAGCCCTCTTCAGTAAATTTATAAGCATTTCCAACAATATTTGTCAGGATTTGTTTCAGACGAAACGGGTCTCCAACTATTTTTCTATTCAGCTTTTCATCAACATTAATTATAAGATCAATAGGTTTATTTTTATAAACAGTCTGAATATTTTTGGCAGCATCTTCAATTACTTCCGGTAAAGAAAAAGGAACTTTCTCAATGCTGATTTTTCCGGCTTCGATTTGAGAGAAATCCAATAAATCCTGTACAAGCTGTGATATATAATCAGAAGAGTTTTTAATATTTTTTATAAAATAAGATTGCTTCGTATTCACATCAGAATTGCCCAGAAGTTCAGTATAGCCCACAATTGTACTCAATGGAGTTTTGAGGTCATGGCTCACCGTAGATATAAGCTGTTCTCGGCTTTTAAGCAGATTTTTTGTTTTAAAATTCGCAATTTCAAGTTGCTTTTTATAAACCTGGGATTTCGAGTAATCGCTCACAATCAAAATAGAAAAAAACACCGTAAGAAATAAACCAATTATAGCAGAAACCGTTACAATCTCATTTACTTTTTTGAGCGATTTCTCTTTTAAGGAATTGTTTTTTATTGAATTGATTATAATTTCTCTCTCAATAATCCGAAGAACTTTTCTAAGTTGTTCAGAGATCGCAATTTCATTCTTGAGCAGTTTATTTTCTTCAAAATTCAGGGATTCCCTCTTTTTTTCTGCTTTTAGTTTTACATTGCTTAGCAGTTTTTTTGAATTGGCTAATATAGAATCAGAAGCCTGTTTACTCAATGTATTTGTGCTGTCATCAGGAATATTCTGGTTGAGATAATCGACATATTTCTGAAGCACATTTCTTTGATAACTGCCTAAGTCATTAGGGCTTTTGGTAAAATCCTGAAGTTCCAGTTTTCGGAGTTTAAACTCCATTTTGGTTATTTCCTCAATAGCAGTATTAACAGAAACTTCATCCTCAGCCTTATTTTTTATCGTTTTTAACTGCTTGATATTATCAGTCTTTTCAGATAATAGATAAGTCACACTATCTAGTAATATTTTTTGATATTCTGTGGTAACAATTTGTTTTAGAGTATCTATTCTTGATTTTAAGGAATCTGTTTCAATAAGATAATTTTTAAAATCATTTTCAGAGTTGGTCTGAATTGTTTTTCTTGCGAGACTTTCAGTTTTATAAACATTCGAAAAAAGCTTGCTGACTCTTAAGATCTTTGTTTTTTCAAATGCAATTTTATCTTCAAGTTTATTATAAACAACATTTTCAGAGTATAAAAACCATCCCACAGTAATTACGAGGCCCAGCAAGACAATGTAACTGAAGAGAACTTTGATTGGCATGTAACTTTTTTTACTTTCCATAAAATAATAGAATTTGGAAGTTTTTAGGCGTGAATATGCCGCAATTTATTTAAAATTTTCTGATTAGTGTTTATAATGCAATGTCAATATCTTATATAATTTTCTGGAAAAGTTACAAAAAAACCACAGATTTTTAAGGCTCATAGGATAAATCTTAAAAATCTGTGGTTAATAGCTTTTCAAAGCTTTTTTAATTATAGCGTTTCATTCAGCCATTTAAAAAATTCACCTTGCCAAACCTGTGCATTCTGAGGTTTTAGCACCCAATGATTTTCTTCAGGAAAATACAGGAAACGACTTTTGATTCCTCGTAACTGAGCCGCCTGAAAAGCTTCTTGTCCCTGTCCAATCGGCACACGAAAATCTTTCCCTCCCTGAATAATCAAAATAGGTTTGTTCCAGTTCTGTACTAAACTTGCCGGATTAAAAGTTGTATATGTTTTTTGGGCAACCGCATTGTCTTTTTCCCAATATGCCCCTCCAAAATCCCAGTTGTTAAAGAAAACCTCTTCGGTTGTGCCAAACATGCTTTGTGTATTAAAAACACCATCGTGAGCAATAAATGTTTTGAAACGATTTTTGTGAATTCCGGCTAAGTAAAACACAGAATATCCTCCATAACTGGCACCAACACAGCCTAAACGGCTTTTGTCAACATAGCTTTCTTTTGCAACATCATCAATTGCAGAAAGATAATCGTCCATAACCTGTCCGCCCCAGTCTTTACTAATTTGTTCATTCCACTTCACACCATGACCCGGCATTCCGCGACGGTTAGGCGCAACGACAACATAACCTTTGGCAGCCATTAAAGAGAAATTCCAACGGAAAGAATACGATTGTGTCAATGCAGATTGTGGTCCTCCCTGACAAAATAAAAGAGTCGGATATTTTTTTGAAGCATCAAAATTTGGCGGCAGGATAACCCAAACCAACATTTTCTTGCCATCTGTAGTCGTTACATAACGTTTCTCCGTTTTGCTTAGCGTAAGCGTTTTGTAAGTATCTGTGTTAACATTGGATAATTGTTTCCAGGTATTTTTTTTCAAATTAAAAGAAAAAATCTCCGCAGCATGGTTCATATCTGTTCTTGTAACAATAATATCATCACCAGAAAAACCAACTAAATCGTTAACATCAAAATCACCATTTGTCAATTGACGAACCTGAATTGCAATTTTAGTCAGCCCGGGAAAATTAACCTCAAAAAGTTGTTTAGTCCCGTCAACAGGGGCTACAAAAAATACTTTTTTACCATCTTTACTCCAGATAAAATTGTCAACAGTTCCGTCCCAATTTGAAGTCAGGTTTATTTTTAATCCTTTAAAGTCAACAATAATGTCATTTTTATCAGCTTCATAACCATCACGTTTCATTTGAAGCCAGGTAAGATTTCCTGTCGGAGAAAATTGCGGAGCCGTATCGTAACCCAAATTATCTTCGGTTCTGTTTACTGTTTTCTGAGTTTCTAAATTGTACTCATATATATTTGTATTAGTAGAAATGGCATACGCAGTTCCGGCTTTTTTCTTGCACACATACAAAATACTTTTTCCGTCGGGAGACCAGATATAATCTTCATCACCCCCAAAAGGTTTTTGCGGACTGTCAAAAGTTTCGCCTTTTAGAATGTCAATTCCTACAGCACCTTCTTTATTTTCTTTATAAAAAACGTGGTTAAATTTCCCTTCATTCCAGGTGTCCCAATGGCGATAATCCAGGCCGTCATAAATCTGGGCATCAGATTTATCTAAAGCCGGATAAAAATCTTTTCCCAGAACTTTATCAATTTTTACTTCTTCGTTGTAAACCAAAAATTTTCCGTCCGGAGAAATGTTTTTGTCTTTTAATACTTCTTTAGTGTCCTTGATTTCAGTTGCATTTCCGCCATTTACTGGTAAAATGTAAAATTTAGAACTTGATTTATTTTCTGCTACAGAAGGAGTTGTAACTTTAAAAACAATGTTTTTTTCATCTTTTGAAATCCCAAGTGGCGTTACTCTTCCTAATTTCCATAATAATTCCGGTGACATTACATTCTGTCCGATAGCGCTTAAACTCATCATCATTAAGGTTGTAAATAATACTTTTTTCATATTGATATTCTATTTTTTGTGGCGCTAAAAGTACGAATTTTAAATTCCAATTTTCTTAAATTTCAAATCCCAAAAACTTTTCAGTGAATGTTCCGCCACGGATTGACAGATTAATTTAAAAACTTTGAATTCAGAATTTGGAATTTTAAAATTGAAATTTATTTTTGGTGCAAAAAATCATTATTTTTATAAAAATGTCTGAATATGGAATTAAGTTACTGGGAACTTAAAAACTGGTTTACAAATGTAGATTACACAATCGTAGGAAGTGGTATTGTAGGCCTCCATGCTGGATTACGCTTGCGCGAAAGATTTCCAAATGCAAAAATTCTGGTTTTAGAAAAAGGAATGCTGCCACAGGGAGCAAGTACAAAAAATGCCGGTTTTGCCTGTTTTGGAAGCCTTTCTGAAATTATAGATGATCTAAAAACACATTCTGAGGAAGACGTAATACTGCTTATCGAAAAACGCTGGCGGGGTCTGCAATTACTGCGAAAAAGATTAGGAGATACAGCAATCGATTTTAAACCCCACGGAGGATACGAAGTTTTTCTGAAAGAAGATGAAAGGGACTTTAATGATTGTGTAAGCAAATTGCCTTTTATAAACGAAATCCTGAAACCACTTTTTAAAGCAGCTGTTTTTAGCAAAGAGGTCGACAGGTTTGGTTTTAAAAATATTGAGGAATATTTAATTTTTAATCCTTTTGAAGCCCAGATCGATACAGGAAACATGATGCAGGAGTTGCTAAAACAAGCTATTGCGGCAGATATCCTAATCTTGAATCAGCAAACTGTTACTTCTTATCTGGATAAAGGGAATGGGGTAGAAGTGGTTTTGAATGATTTTAGTTTTACTTCAAAAAAAATACTTTTTGCAACAAACGGGTTTGCAAATGCTTTAACAAAAGGAGCTGTTATGCCAGCCAGGGCACAGGTTTTAATTACAGAACCAATTCCGAATTTGGATATAAAAGGAACTTTTCATCTCGACAGAGGATATTATTATTTTAGAAACATCGGCGACAGGATTTTACTCGGCGGAGGGCGAAACCTGGATTTTGAAACAGAAACTACAACCGAATTTGGGCAAACCAAAATTGTTCAAAATAAATTGGAAGATTTGCTGAAAAACGTAATTTTACCAAATCAGGAATTTGAGATCGCTCACCGCTGGAGCGGTATTATGGGAGTAGGAAATAGTAAAAATCCTGTAGTGACACAATTGTCTGAAAACGTATTTTGCGGAGTACGCCTTGGCGGCATGGGAGTCGCAATTGGAAGTTTAATAGGAACAGAATTAGCAGATTTAATATAATGGCAGTAAAAAAACCAGCACCAAAAACAACATCAAGTAAACCTAAGCCAAAATCTTCTTCAAAGAAATCGAATCGATCTTTTGGAGAAAAAGTAAAATGGTTTTTTATAAAATTATTTTTATGGTTTTTCGGACTTTCAATAGGATCCGTTATACTATTCAAATATATACCGGTTCCTTTCACACCGCTAATGCTGATTCGGGCAATCGAAAATAAATTAGACGGAAAAACAGTCTATTTTGATCATGACTGGGAACCAATCGATAAGATTTCTAAGAACTTGCAAAAAGCAGTCATTGCAAGTGAAGACGGAACATTTTTATCGCACAATGGATTTGATTTTAAAGCACTTCAAAAAGCATATAAAAGTAACGAACGCGGCCGCAGAATTCGTGGCGGAAGTACCATTTCGCAACAAACAGCCAAAAATGTCTTTTTGTGGCAGGGAAAAAGTTATTTCCGTAAAGGTTTAGAAGCTTATTTTACTGTTTTAATTGAAGTAATCTGGGGCAAAGAACGTATCATGGAAGTTTACCTGAACAGCATCGAAATGGGAGACGGTGTTTATGGCGCATATGCAGCAACGGAACACTGGTACCGTCGTGATGCCTCAAGTTTAACCCCAATGCAGGCCGCCGGAATTGCCGCTATATTACCAAATCCGAGAAAATTTAAAGCAACCGGATCTTCAAGTTATATCAACAGACGTAAGGAAAGAATTGTTCGTGAAATGCGCGCTGTCGGAAAAATAAATTATGATGGGAAATAAAAAAGCCTTTCTTGTGCTCTTAATATTGACATCGAAATTTATTTTTGGACAAGGAAAAACTACTGAAATAGGTTTTATAACCGACAATGATTTATATACATCGTCTAAGAATGACATGTATTATACCAATGGTCTGGAATTTTTCTATCGGTTTTTGTCCAAAAATGAAAATACCAAAATCAATAAAAAAATTACTGAATTTCGGATCGGGCAATATATTTATAATCCACGATTTATAAATAAAGAAGCGGTTGATGTAAACGATCGCCCTTTTACAGCGTATCTTTTTGCCGAGGCCGGAAGAAGTTTTTTTTACCAAAGTGAATCTGTTTTAAAAACAGATTTTCAGTTGGGTTTTATGGGACCAAATGCCTTTGGTGAAGAAACACAAGTCGGATTTCATAAATTTATAGGTTATAAAAAAGTATATGGCTGGGAAAATCAGCTTCATAATGCTTTTGCGGTTCAGGCACATGTAGTCTATTCCAAAAAAATGTTTCCGTCAAAGCACAATGATTTTATTGATCTTCATTTTCAGTCAGAAGCCAATCTGGGAACTATTTTTACAGGCGTTTCAACGGGATTTTTAACCCGAATCGGTTTTAAGAAACTTTTGCCTGTTTATGATTCTAATCTTCATGATGCTTCTGTAAGTGCAGAGGCACAGCCCAATATCAGAGAATTTTACTTTTACGCCATGCCAAGCGTCAACTATCAGTTTTATGATGCTACGATAGAAGGAAGCATGTTTAATGATACAAGTCCAATTACTTTTGATTTGGTACCGCTCCGTTTCAATGCCGAAGCAGGTTTAAAATACCGCCACAATAACTTCAATATGTCATATTCTTTTATCTACCGTGGCAGAGAATTAGAAGGCGATGTTAATGATACAAGTTCAGGATATTTCTTTGGATCGATAAGGTTTGGCTTTTTGTTGAGATAGGTTTTTTTTTAAGGTATTAAGATACTAAGATTCTAAGTTGCTAAGGTTCTGAGTTTTTTTACTCAATATTGTCATTTCGACGAAGGAGAAATCTTCGTAAGAAACTCTACACTGATTTTGAAAAGAAAAATTTTACATGGATTAACAAGAAAAAATAAATGGTAGATTTTACGCTCAAAAAAAGCCACTCTAGTTTTAGAATGGCTTTTGATATATTAATTTAAGAGAATTATTTTCCTCCCAATAATTTTTCTAAATATTCAACTTTATCTTTTTCTGCCTGAACTAAACGCTCATAAAGTTCAACAACCTTATCAAGAGGATTGAAAGTACAATGATTGCTTTGAAAATTTCCTTGACTATGATGAAATGTGTTAAAATAATTGATCATATTTTCATCTGAAAAACTTTTTATTGCTTCCGGTGTTACGCCAAGAGCTTTTGCTATTTCTACAAGTTTTTCTTCGTCTATAGTTTCGCTGTTTTCTATAGCCGATATTGCTTGCTGGTTTGTTCCTAAAGCTTGTGCCAAAGCTTCTTGTTTCATGTCACGGAGTTCACGAATACGGCTTATTTTTCGCCCGATATGATTTGGTTTTGTTGCTGTGCTCATAATTCAAAGGTATTTAAAAAACGTTTACAAAATCGATTTTAAGTAAAAAACAGACTTGTTTCTGTAAAACACGTTATAGCGTTTGCAAGCGATAAAAATACAATTTTTCATACAGTTTTATAATTTAAATATTTGGTTTATTTCGAAGAATAATAAATCTGACAAGTTTAAAAGTCTACAACATCTGTTTTATTTTTTCGATTACCATTCCATAAAAACTATAAAATGATTATCGGGATCTTTTAAGAAAAGTGCTTTTCCACCAGGAAAATCCCATGGTCCGGAAAATGTACCTGCAGGCATTTTTGCTATGTCAGATTCTTCGCTTTGCAAGAGGTTATTTTTTATAAAGATGTCGTGCAAATCTTCTACAGGAGCTTCGTTTATTTCGATATTCTGTTCATTACTAGGTTTTTGCAGCGTGCTAATTTTTAATTCTGCATGATTGCCAAGAGGAACGAAGAAGGTTTTTGTATTATTTATGAAAGTATCATTTGTGAGATTAAAAACTTTTTGATAAAAATCAAATGACACCTTTAGGTCAGAACAATAAAGCCAGAAAGATACTTTCATAGTTTTTCAATTAAAGTTAATTCGGTTGTTGAATTTTTAGTTGCAATAAATGATTTTTTGAAGAACTTTTGAAAACAAATTTTCTTATCTAGCCCCGATGGAAACGGCATCCTTTTATGGCGGGGTTCGCCATAAAAGATAGAGTGTACAGCGGGACTAAAGGTCTTTTGAAACGAAGATTTTCTGCTTCTTATTTTCTCAATATAATTAATGGCGGTTGTCGCATTGAAGATAAATTTCTTCGTTTGATTTGTCGATAATTGAAATTCCAGGACATCCGAATGATTCATATAGAAAACCGAAAACGACCGGAGGCTTATCTTTAAAAAGTTTACCAGTCCATTGGTTCACAATGTCTTCGCCTTCTTCGAAGTTTAGAGGAGAAGGTGAGGTGCCTTCGCTCTGACTATAGAGTTTTTCGATTATAATGTCTTTTGTATTAGAGTCTAGAACTAAGAGGCGTCTGGCATAAAGGTTTTTGCGATTGTCTACATAATCCTGCAGAAAATATTGGTAACTGTTTGTCTTAAACGCATAAGTATTGCCGGGAACAGTCTTTTTGAGCAATTTTTGATCTTCTTTTTTTATTGGTTTTGAAGGATATTCTTTTGCTGTAATTTTTTTCCAGGTAATAGGAGTTAATCGTTCTTTTGCAAACGGATTTTCTTTGCCTACATAAACCAGAGCGTCTCTGTAATACTCGCTAAATCCATTTAGGTATTTTTTATTGATTTCGAAACCAATCATGTAGTCAGAAGGGGAGTAAGGAAAATCTTCGGTAGAAGCATAACCATTTATCATGGCGGTTGTTTTTAGGCTTTTTACAGAAAAAGAAGCCAGTTTATTTTTGGCATAATCATAAACAAAAAGAGAATCGGATTCTGAAATATGGATTTGAGACAGAAATTTTTTTCTGTATTTGTTTTCCAATACAAAATATTCGGCCGCTTTTTTGTCCATTTTTGCAATAACGGGCATTGCAACGGAGTCATTGGTTTCGCCTAAATTATAAATGTCAGACAGGGAAGCAAAAGCAATATCGGTGCTGTCTTTTGGCATTAAGGTAAATAAATTAATGCTTTCTTTTCTTGGCTCTTGCTCTTCTTCGTGAATCGAATCGGTTTCGATTTCGGTATTTGCAGATACATCAGATTGGGTTGTTTTTGCAGGCTGTTTTTTTTTGCAGGCAAAGACTGATAGAAGTATAGCAGCCACAAGTGCATATATTTTTACTTTCATTTTGTTCTGGTTTTGGTAGCGTTTTGATATTTAATGGTATTGAATATCTTAACATTTACGTATTCAAAATTAAAAGTATAAATTTTAATTGGGTTCTACTAAAAGTTGGAGGAGAATAACTTCTGTAAGATTAAGCGAAGGATAAATTTAGAATAAAAAAAGCCGTAATTTAATTACAGCTTAAAGAATTGTTTTTATGAATGTTGTGTCTTATAATTTCAGTGTACTAATTCAGAAATATTTAAAAATGAAACTAAATTCAACAAAAACTTTTTGGGTGCAAAAGAAATAAAAGACGCTATGAAGTTTGGCTGTCAGGAGGTTTAATAATGTCAAAATAAGGTATTTTTATTTTTCTGCCAGAAAGAAAAGTAACTCTTAACCTTTTGATAATGTGTATAAATATCAAAAACATTATTTTTAATAATAAAATCAAAGTTATGGATATCAATTGGGAAATATTAGCGGTTGTGGCGGTGATTGTTTTGATAATAGTTGTGATTACAATTCGAAAAAATCAACGAGAAAAAAAGAAACTGACCGACTTATTGAATAATGATTTCAAGAAAGAAAACGAAGACGATATTAATGCTGAGGATTCGGCTAATGAGAAATAATTAGAATCTTTATAGCATAATTCTATAAAACAAAATACCCAAACAGAAACTGCTTGGGTATTTTTTGTTGAAAATATTTGTGGAGAATACCGGATTCGAACCGGTCACCTTCCCGATGCATCGGGATACTCTAGCTCTCTGTTTTTATTAATGTTTCTATATATTTTCTGCTTTTCATTTTTTTTATTTGCATTTCTCTTTGGTAAGCCTCACTGCGGGTAGAAAATGTTTCGAAATATTTTAATTCCCAATCTTTAGCAACTTTTGTGAACTTACTTCTGCTGTTTAAATGATCCTGTAACCGTTGTTCGATATTTTGACAAGATCCAACGTAATATTTATTAAGCGTATTTGAATAAATAATATAAGTGTAAAACATAGATGCTATAAAATAAAAATACCCAAACAGAAACTGCTTGGGTATTTTGTTGAAAATATTTGTGGAGAATACCGGATTCGAACCGGTCACCCCTTGCCTGCCAGGCAAGTACTCTATCCAAATGAGCTAATCCCCCTTTTTTTAGTTATGAAGTTCGAACCGTCACCATCCCGATCAATCGGGATACTCTAGCCAAATGAGCTAATCCCCATAACCGATAGCAAATAAAGTCAATTAATTCTCAAAAAACAAATTTCAAATCGTATTGCGGGAAAATATTTTACAAAACCGTAACTTTACGATTAAAATTATTTTATGAGTTCAGAAAACCCGAAAGGATCTTTAGAAACTACTTTTCAAAATACTGTTGCAACAGTTCAGTTTGGTCATCCGGCCAGCAATTCTTTTCCAAGAGAATTACTGGACCGTCTTACTTTAGAAATCAATTCGTTAAGCAGAAACGAAACAATTTCTGTAATTGTCCTGCAAAGTGAAGGTAATAAGGCTTTCTGTTCAGGAGCTTCGTTTGATGAGTTGCTTGCTGTTGAAAATGAAGAACAGGGAACAGAGTTTTTCTCAGGATTTGCACATCTTCTTAATGCAATGCGAAACTGTTCTAAAATTATAATAGGTCGCGTGCAGGGAAAAGCTGTTGGTGGCGGTGTAGGAATTATTGCCACTTGCGATTATGTGTTTGCTACTCCGCAAAGCGATGTAAAATTGTCTGAGCTGGCAATTGGAATTGGGCCTTTTGTTATCGAACCGGCTGTTTCGCGTAAAATTGGTAAAATGGCTATGACAGAAATGACATTAGCAGCACAGGACTGGAAATCGGCAGAATGGGCTTTGCAAAGAGGACTTTATTCTGTGTTGAGTGATGCTGATAATTTAGATAATGACGTCCGGAATTTTGCTGAGAGATTAAGTTCTTATAATCCCGAAGGACTGTTCGAAATGAAGAAGATTATCTGGGAAGGAACAGAACAATGGGAATCGATACTTTTCGAAAGAGCAGCCATTACCGGTAAATTAGTGTTGTCTGATTTTAGCAGAAATGCATTGAGACAATTTAAAAAATAGTGATTATGAATATTTCCTTATTTCTTCAACAAACTGATGTTGCAGAGAAAATTAAAAATGCTCCGGATAGCAGTTATCAAATTGGTGTAGTGATCGGATCGTTTATTCCTTTCGTGATTTTAATCGGAATTGCTTACTGGATGTATAACAGAGCTAAAAAAAGAGATGAAAACGGTTATTAATTTGTAAATTTGCAACCTAAATTTCAATCGATGAGTAAAATCAGAATTACAAAACAATTTAATTTCGAAACCGGGCACGCTTTGTACGGCTACGACGGAAAATGCAAAAACGTTCACGGGCATAGTTATAAATTATCTGTAACAGTTATTGGTTCGCCAATTACAGATCGAAATAATGTAAAATTTGGAATGGTAATTGATTTTTCGGATTTGAAGAAAATTGTTAAAGAAGAAATCGTAGATCAGTTTGATCATGCAACGGTTTTTAATGAAACAACTCCACATATCGAATTGGCCAATGAACTAAAAAATCGTGGTCACCATGTTATTTTAGTAGATTATCAGCCAACAAGCGAAAACATGGTGGTTGATTTTGCCAAAAGAATTGTAGCACGCCTCCCAGAAGGAATTTCACTTTTCTCACTTAAACTGCAAGAAACAGAATCTTCGTTTGCAGAATGGTATGCAAGTGATAATCAGTAAAAAGTTAGATGTTACATGTTGAAGGTTATACGTCGTAGCGTATAACTTATGACCACTAACTAACAACTCTCAACTCCTAACACATAACTCTTAACTTCTCGCATGAAAAAAGTATATTTTGCTTCAGATCAACATTTTGGCGCTCCAACTCCTGAGTTGAGTTTTCCGCGCGAACAAAAATTTGTTGCCTGGCTTGATGAGGTAAAAGCAGATGCCGAAGCAATCTTTTTATTAGGCGATTTATTTGATTTTTGGTTTGAATATAAAACGGTTGTCCCAAAAGGTTTTGTGCGTATTTTGGGCAAACTGGCCGAGATTCGCGATAGCGGAATTCCGATCTATTTCTTTGTTGGAAATCATGATCTGTGGATGGACGATTATTTTGAGACAGAATTGAATATTCCGGTTTATCATGATAATAAGGAATTTACTTTTAACGGAAAAACCTTTTTAATAGGGCACGGCGACGGAAAAGGGCCAGGTGACAAAGGATATAAAAGAATGAAAAAGGTATTCACGAATCCGTTTTCAAAATGGCTCTTTCGTTGGCTCCATCCGGATATTGGTGTTCGACTGGCACACTATCTTTCGGTAAAAAATAAATTGATTTCCGGAGATGAAGATGTAAAATTCTTAGGAGAAGAAAATGAGTGGCTGGTTCTTTATGCCAAACGTAAACTCGAAACCAAACATTATAATTACTTTATTTTTGGACATCGCCATTTGCCAATGATTATTCCTGTCGGAAATCATTCAGAGTATGTAAATCTTGGCGACTGGATTGGTTATTTTACTTACGGTGTTTTTGACGGCGAAAATTTTGAGCTTAAAAAATTCGAAAAATAATTACTTTTTATTTTGTTGGATAAATTGCGATTTTGTGTGTTCTCAAAATGTAATTTGACAATTGTTTACTATCAGAAAGCTGAAATCTAATCGCACCCGATGATTTTTTCGGCATATGGCATTCTACGCAATTATTGGCCAATAAACTTCCTGACATTGTTTTAAGTGTTTTATCAGAATGTTTTATACCAGTTTGATGACAACTCATGCAAATTTTAGAATAAGAAGCTAAATCTTTAGAAGCGTTTTCGTGAGGGTTATGACATGTAATACAATCCATTTTTTCACTATTTACAAAACATTTGCTTTGCGCCATCAAACGAAATTGATTTCCATGAACATCAAAAGTTGTCGTGTCAGTTACGCTTCGTGTGCTTCTGTAAAATTCTGAAAGATTATCTCCGGGTTTAAAATCAAAACGCGATTTCATTTTCATTCCGTCATTTCCACCATGACAGAGGGCACAGGCATCTAATTTTTGTTGTCGGCTTAAATTTTTAATACTAGTGATGCTATTGGCAACTTTTACGTTTGGATTTTTAAGATGAAACTCGGCGTGTTTTTTAGCCGGACCGTGGCAACGTTCACAATCAATTCCGTAAACTATAGTTTTAGGATCAATTATATCTTCAACATCCATTGATATAAAATTTACTTCAGTAGAATTTTGCTGAACACTACGACTGCTGGCATTTGAAGCGTGGCATGAATAGCAATCTTTAACCACCATTCTGTCAAAATAGGGTTTATCAGCAGGAAAACCCGGACTTGTTGCCCAGCCTTTTATGGAGTGGTAATAGGAGATTGGTAATTCGTAAGTATTTCTGTTACGCCAGAAAACAGAAGTTTGGGCATGTTTAGTTCCAAATACAATATCAAATGGATGAGCTTCCACTTCTTTTCCGTTTTTATACAAAACCTGGTACAAACTGTCGTTGCGTTTTTCTATAGCTAACCTGGTATTTTTATCATAAATGAAAATGTGATTCCCTTTATCGAAATCTCCCAAAACATTTCCTGGAATGGCGGGAGCAGTTGCTTTGAAGTGGGAGCTTTTCAAAGCCATGTCATATTGTGTCTGATGACATTGTATGCAGCTTTCAGAACCTGCATAATCTGTTCCTCTAGGGTCGATATATTCATCAGATTTATTGGAACAGTTTGTTAGGAGAACTGCCAAAAAAGCGATCACAAATAGAAATCCGGTTTTTTTCATTAAGGTAAATATACTTTTTTTAGTGTAAATCTAAAATATATTTATATAATGAAAAGTAAGTGTTAAATAATTTAGAATGCTTCTTAGTTTAACCCTGGTCCATAAACATATTCATCTAATTCAATTCTGAATATTGAACCTTCTATCAAATCCTTAATAGATTTTAATTCAGTCATAGAAACGGCTAAATCAATTTGAGGGCATGGTGTTTTTAATAGAAATTTATGGCACGAATATTTTAATTCACAAGCCTCGCAACATGCATTTTCTATCATACTGTCTTCTATTAATTCACAAAACTGAATCAATTCCTGAACAGTAAAATAAAAACCGGTTTCTTTAAAAACCAACTGTACTTTTTCAGATATAACTTCTTTTCCGTTTTTCCAGTAAAAGGCTATCCCTAAATTGTTATGATATATTTGTTCAATTTCTCTCATTGTATATCTTTATATTTCAACAAATATAATTATTATTTATATTAGTTCTAAATAAAAAGTTAATTAAAACAGTTAAAAAATTGGCGTTTTGCACCGATGTTATAAGATAAGCTGTGAGCCAATTATTAGATGAATTTAAATTTACTTATATCATTATATTGTTTAAAATTATAATTAACTGTAAATAAATACATTGCTATTGGCAGAACTAATTTTGTGTCAATTTTTGCCAATCCAGTTTTTAAAATTAGAAATAAATTCATTTTGTTGGTCTACAAACAAATAATGTGAGCAATTAGCAATAAATGCAAAATGATTTTCTCCGACTAAATTTCTCATTGAATCCATTTGTGCCGATGAAAAAATTCCATCCTCTTTTCCGTAAATTGCAAAAACAGGAATGCCTTTGATTTTTATATTTTTTAAAAAAGGCCTGCTGTCAATATTATTTAGTTTTTCATTTTTGTAAAAAAGCAACGGAGCATTTTTATTTCGAATATTGGTTTTGTAAAATTCACTTGCTTCGTAATGAGCATATAATTTTTTTGAATCTTCAGTCGGATTAGGCATTTTAAAATAGCCATTCTCACTCGCCAGATCAAAACATCCTTTTCTGTACTCAGCTGAATTTTTATTTAAATTCTCTACAGCACTTATTTTGTTAAGCTGCTGCTGATTATTAACGTATTTTGCTTTTAAGGAATTTAAAATATGATCATAAGTTTCCTGTTGCGAAAACAAGGCTCCAGCTAAAATCAATGCATCAACATTCTGTGGATATTTTTCCGTATAAAGTGTTGCGACCAATCCGCCAAAACTATGAGCAAGAAGTGTTACTTTCTTTAGATTATATTTTTTTAGGATGAAATTTAAATCCTGAAAAGCTTCTTCATAAGTGAATTTTGCATCAGGATCTATAGATCGTCCTTCGCCTCTTCTGTCATAAGCAATAACATAAAAACCCTGGCCGGCCAGATTTTGTGCTGTCGTCCCTTCAAATAAAGTGGCATTGCCGCTTGGACCACCGTGAATAAAAATTGCAGGTTTATTCTTTTCGTTTCCGTATGTTTTAATGTAAAGATTCTGTCCATTTACAAAAAGGGACATTATCAAAAATAAAGAAAGGAAAAGAGATTTCATTATTCCAGTTTACTGTGATCCTCCATATCTCTATGAAGATCTAAATTTCTAAAAGTTGGCGATTTTAATGCCGTTACCACAACGGTCAAAAGTGTAATGCTTCCACCAACAACAACTGAAGTTACAGTTCCCATTAATTTGGCAGTAGCACCACTTTCAAAAGCACCTAATTCATTAGAAGATCCAACAAAAATTGAGTTTACAGCGCCAACACGCCCGCGCATGTGATCAGGTGTTTTGAGCTGCAGGATAGTTTGGCGAATAACTACAGAAATTCCGTCGGCAAGTCCGCTCAAAAATAAAGCGAAAACAGAAAGCCAGAAGGACGTAGAAAGTCCAAATAAGATGATGGATAATCCAAAAACAAATATGGCAACCAGAAGTTTCTTTCCTGCGTTTTTGTACAAAGGCACATAAGCAGAAACGAGCATCGTAATAAAGGCACCAACAGCAGGAGCAGCTCTTAATATTCCAAAACCTTCAGAACCTACCTTTAAAATATCTTGTGCAAAAACCGGTAATAATGCTACAGCACCTCCAAAAAGTACAGCAATCATATCAAGCGACAAAGCACCTAAAACAATTTGGTTTTTAAATACAAAAGTCAAACCTTCTGTAAGACTATCTTTTATCGATTCTCCAATTTTTGGATTTATGATCGGTTTTTTACTGATTTGCGACAAAGCAATTAAAGAAAGAAGTGAGAATCCGAATACGATACACATTGACCAGTGAACACCCATCCAGTTAATAGAAAACCCTGCCAGTGCCGGTCCCATAACGGCTCCAATCTGCCAAACCGAACTGCTCCATGTTGCGGCATTTGGATATACTTTTTTAGGAATAATGAGTGACAGAAGAGAGAAAATAGTTGGCCCAAGAAAAGCACGAACCAATCCACCAAAAAATACTAATGTATAAATTGAATATAAAATTACAGTTGAAGACCAACCGCTGACAACTTTAGGCCAGGTCAATAAAAACAGTCCAAAACTGATTACTGAAAATCCTAAAATACATTTTACCAATAATCCTTTTTTCTCTTTTTGGTCTACGATATGACCCGCAAATAAAGCCATAGAGACAGCAGGAATAACTTCCATTAAACCTATAATTCCCAACGAAAGCGGATTTTTGGTTAAACTGTAAACTTCCCATTCAATGACAATAAACTGCATTGACCAGGCAAAAACCATTGCAAAACGCAGTAATAAAAAAACATTGAATTCTTTATAACGCAGTGCCTGATAAGGATCGGGCTTGTTTGATTTAATCTCTTCCATTTGTTCTAATGTCTTTCAGCATAAGCTGTGTTGAAACAGTTCCGTTCCATTCGTTTTCGCCAATAGTGTAAGCGAGCTGAAACAGATTTTGATTTTTTGCTATGTCTAATTTTTTTCCGAGTCCAAAACCAATTGCGGCAATTCCGTCAGAGTTGTTTTGCTTGACAAAAAGTCTTAAATGTTCTTCGTCTGCACCCAACGTTTTTGCATAACCGGTATCTTTTACATCCGAAGTCATAAAAACCGGTGTCATATTCTGAGGGCCAAAAGGTTCGAATTGTTTTAAAATCCGCATTAACTTTGGTGTTATATCATTGAAATTTATTTCAGCATCAATTTCGATTTCCGGAGTACGCATTTCGGGCTGAATGGTCTCTTGTACACATTTCTCAAAAGCTTCTTTAAAAAGCTGATAATTTTCAGCTTTTAATGTCATTCCCGCAGCATACATGTGACCGCCAAATTGTTCCAGATGTTCTGAACAGGCATCCAACGCATTGTAAACATCAAAGCCTTTTACCGATCGGGCAGAAGCCGCATATTTGTCACCGCTTTTGGTAAAAACCAAAGTAGGACGATAATAGGTTTCAATCAATCTTGAAGCCACTATTCCGATTACACCTTTGTGCCAGTCTTCCTGAAAAACAACGGTAGAAAAACGTTCTTCTTCATTGTTTTGTAGAATTTGCTGAAAAGCTTCCTTGGTTATTCTTTTATCCAAATCTTTTCTGTCAGCATTATAATGCTCTATATCTGATGCAAATTGCTGTGCTTGTTCAAAATCAAACTCCGTTAGTAATTCTACAGCATGATTTCCGTGTTTTATCCTTCCGGCAGCATTTATTCTTGGAGAAATAATAAAAACAACATCTGAGATATCCAGAACTTTCTTTTTTACCTGATGTACCAAAGCTTTGATTCCAGGTCGTGGATCGCTGTTGATGACCTGCAGTCCGAAATAAGCCAAAACTCTGTTTTCGCCTGTCATAGGTACAATATCAGCAGCAATTGCCGTAGCCACCAAATCCAGATAAGATACAAGATCTTCGATTGTTTCGTTTCGGTTTTTTCCTAAAGCTTGTATGAGTTTAAATCCAACCCCACAGCCGCATAATTCATCATACGGATAGGAACAATCGTCTCTTTTTGGATCTAAAATCGCAACTGCATCAGGAAGAAATTCTCCAGGGCGGTGGTGATCGCAAATAATAAAATCGATGTTTTTTTCTTTCGCGTAGGCGATATGGCTGATAGATTTGATGCCGCAGTCTAAAGCGATTATTAATGAAAATCCGTTATCATCGGCAAAGTCAATTCCTTTAAAAGAAATTCCATAACCTTCATCATAACGATCCGGAATATAAGTAGCAATATTTGGATAATGCGATTTTAAATAAGATGAAACAAGTGAAACAGCGGTGGTTCCGTCAACATCATAATCACCAAAAACCAAAATGTTTTCCTGATTTTCAATCGCCTTTTCTATTCGGGCAACTGCTTTGTCCATATCTTTCATCAGATAAGGATCATGAAGATGTTCTAAAGAAGGCCGAAAGAAATTTTTGGCGTCTTCAAAAGTTTCAATGCCACGCTGAATTAAAAGTGTTGCTACAAAATCTTCTACATTTAAGGCTTGCGCCAAATGTTTGACTTTATCTTCAGAAGGTTTTGGTTTTAATGTCCAACGCATTTTTTATTGTAGATTTTAGATTTCAGATTTTAGATTTCAGGAATCAAAAATCGTTTAATCTGTAGAAGTAATATTCGGTTTTTAATTTTGTCAAAGTTTCAAACTTTGACAAAATTTTTAATATAGTTTTTTGTCAAATCGAGCGGTCCGGAAGCTTCAGGAAAGATTCTTTAAACTTAAAAAGGGCTTCGACTCCGCTCAGCCTGACAATAGTGATAAAATATTATTTCAGCTCCAAAGCATTTCCTTCAAACTGGATTCCGTCCCAGCCTAAGTGGATGAAGTTTCTAATGTTCTGGTGATTTGTTCCGTTTGGATCTCCTAAAACTTCTTCAAAATAAAAAGCTCCAAAACAGGCTAAAGTTTCATCTTTGCTTAAGTTTTGCAATTTGGCAAAAGAAAATAATTTACAAGAACCAGAATTTTCTCCGGCTGCATTATGCTGCGTTCCATTCTGGAAAGCAGTTGTCGTAAAATTGTAATTTTCCTCAATTACTGCAATAGTTTCAGGAAATGTTATTTGAGTTGGAGTTTGTTTTACTTTTTCTAAAAAGGCTTGAATGCTCATATTTATTGGCTTTAATTTTCTGCCACAGATTAAATGATTTTTTAAAAATTTAATCTGTGGCGTAAATAATTTAATCTTCTTCTTGATCCTTAGAAAACTTACTTTTCTTAGGTTCTTTTGTTATTGTTTTTCCGGCAACGACAACGACAATTTCGCCGCGTGGTGCTGTTTTTTCAAAATGTGCTAAAACCTCTTTTGCAGTTCCGCGTACATTTTCTTCGTGCATTTTTGATAATTCTCGTGAAACGCAAACTTGTCGGTCTTCTCCAAAATACTGAATAAATTCTGCCAGAGTTTTGACTAATTTATGTGGCGACACGTACAAAATCATCGTTCTTGTTTCTTCGGCTAAAGCTAGAAAACGAGTCTGACGTCCTTTTTTGTCAGGCAAAAAACCTTCAAAAACAAATTTGTCATTTGGGAGTCCGCTGTTTACAAGTGCGGGAACAAAAGCCGTTGCGCCAGGCAAACATTCTACTTCGATTTTATTTTCGACGCAGGCGCGAGTCAATAAAAATCCGGGATCAGAAATTGCCGGAGTTCCTGCATCTGAAATTAAAGCGATAGTTTCGCCCGCCTTCAATCTTGAAATCAGATTCTCGGTTGTTTTATGCTCATTATGCATATGATGGCTGTGCATGTGTGTGCCAATTTCAAAATGCTTAAGGAGTTTACCGCTCGTTCGGGTATCTTCGGCCAAAATCAAATCGACTTCTTTGAGAATGCGAATCGCTCGAAAAGTCATGTCTTCAAGATTGCCAATTGGCGTAGGAACGATATATAATTTAGACATATTTATTTTAATATTTAAACACAGATTTCACGAATTAGCACGAATATTTAAATGCTGAAAATTTGAAGAAACAAATTAGTGTAAATCTGTAAAATTTGTGTTTATGAGAATTTCTTCTCGATAATTCCCAGAAAACGTTCTGCATAATCGTCTTTTCCTTCCCAGTTATTATAATCCGGTTTTACCATATTTTCTATAAAATCTATTGCTTCACCGTAAGAGCCAAAAGTTAATAATTGATTTAAGACACGGCTGTAATCTTCGGTACTGTTCCCAAAAAGATTTTTGGTAAAAGCGATTCGGTCATTCAGATCAATATGAAAGCCTTTTGCTAATTTTTCGTTTAACGGAACTGTTTTTGGTTTTGCTGATTCTAAAATTGTATCAACAGGAACCTTCTTCTCATTAAAGTCATTTATCGATGATGATTTTGGGGGAACATTTTCAAAATCGTCTACTTTTACAAACTGTGCATCGACATAATTTACTCCCAAAATATCTTCAAAAGAAATATGTACAGCATCTGCTTTTGCAGGAGTTTCAACTTTTGGTTCTTCCTTTATTTCTTCTTGTTCTAATTCAAATGCAGGTTTAAAGTCCGGAATTGGTTTCAGATCACTTGTTGTTCTAAACGAAAATTCTTCTGCAGTTTCTTTTTTCTCTTCTTCAATCGGCTCTTCTTTTTCTGTAGCAGTTGGTGGTTGCGTCTCTTCTACAATTGGTTCAGCGATAGTTTCTGCAACTGGTTCGGGGATTATTTCTTCGGGTGTTTCTTCAATAGCAACAAGATTCTCTTCAGCAGCTTTCAGCTCTGAAACAGTTTCAGGCTCAATTATTGTTTTTTCAACTTCAACCGGAGTTATTTCTTCAGTTTCAATCTTAACCGGAACAATAATTTCGTCTTTATCAAAAATGGTTTCAATTTTAGATTCTATTTCACCACGTCCGATGGTTGGTTTTACTTCGTCGAAATTTTCATCTACAAATTTCAGTACCGTCAGTTTTTCATATAATTTCTGTGTTTCAAGATACAATTGATTGATATCGGATTTATTTTTAAGCTTTAAAATTCGATGAGCAATGCTGATTAAATCGGCTTCCAATTTTTTTTTCATAACTGTTGAAATTATAGTGAATACGGTGCTTTAGTATATTTGTGTTTTCGAATGTCTTAATTGTTGAAGTAAATTCGCGTAAATATTTTTTATTTCTGTTAATAAGCGTTTGCGAATCTTCGATTTGATAAAATTTTTCTACTTTTGAAAAAACGTAAAAACAGTAATTTTTTGCGTCAAATTATTACTAGTACAAAGTAATAAAAACTATTCATCTTTAAAGGTAGAAAAATACAAAATGTTTCTCGAAAATACAGTAAATCACAAAGAACAATTTGGTTGGATTGAAGTTATTTGTGGATCAATGTTTTCGGGTAAAACCGAGGAGTTAATCCGCAGATTAAAACGCGCCAAATTTGCCAAACAAAGAGTTGAAATTTTTAAGCCTGCTATTGATACCCGCTATCATGACGAAATGGTGGTGTCGCACGATGCCAACGAAATTCGCTCTACACCGGTTCCGGCAGCTGCCAATATTGCCATTTTAGCACAAGGCTGCGATGTAATCGGAATTGATGAAGCCCAGTTTTTTGATGATGAAATTGTTACGGTGTGTAATGATTTGGCCAATCAGGGAATTCGTGTCATTGTTGCAGGTTTAGACATGGACTTTAAAGGGAATCCATTCGGACCGATGCCAGCACTTATGGCAACTGCAGAATATGTTACCAAAGTTCATGCAGTTTGTACCAGAACAGGAAATCTTGCCAATTATAGTTTTCGTAAAACGGATAATGATAAATTGGTAATGCTTGGTGAAACGGAAGAATATGAGCCTCTGAGCCGTGCCGCATATTTTAATGCAATGAAAAAAAATCAGGAAAAATAACTTCTACAATTAAATTAAATGCAGCAACCAACAAAAAAAAGCATACTGATCGTTTTAATAATAAGTGCAGTTATAGCAATATCAGTAGCATTAACTTTTTATTTTTCTTCTGAAAAAGCTTCTGAAAATACTCAAATCACTGAATTGGTTGATAAATACAATAAAAATTGCCCTTTAAAAATTCAGGAAGGCATTCGTTTAGATAGTGTGACGCTGCCGAGTGAAAAAGTTGTTCAGTATAATTTGACCTTAGTAAATGTTGAGAAAGAAACTGCGGAACTGGAGTTAATTGGAAAAGAAATTGGGAAAAGTATAATTACTACAGCAAAAGCAAATCCGGGACTTGAGGTTTTTAGGGAAAATGATTATACCTTGATTTATAAATATAGTGACAAAAACAAGAAGTTTATGTTTGATGTAAAAGCAGAGCCAGATCAGTATAAATAAAGGAGATGTTTTAAAATATAAAAACCTAACAGGTTTTTAAAATCTGTTAGGTTTGCTATAAACAAACTTAATTCCTAAAATAAAAATTAAATTTTCTTTCTCATTCTTGC
>Ga0307406_10000461_pt1 | contig 23522 bp, 28 predicted proteins | sample 322Cmetagenome_3_FD_203706 | JGI IMG/M metagenome (GOLD analysis project Ga0307406, IMG submission 203706) | Maize rhizosphere microbial communities from greenhouse at UC Davis, California, United States - 322HYB-C-2 | ecosystem: Host-associated > Plants > Roots > Rhizosphere > Soil | place...
TTCGCAATCGCAAGGGTTCCGTCGAGGTCGGTAATTACAGCTCGTTTCATCGGGCATATTATATAATATTTCATCCTTTTTAGCTATAAGAAGGGTAGAGGTACGTGCTAATTACCGCATGGTGTGTACCTACACATTGCGCTATTTCGAGCTATATGCAACAGTAAAGCCATTAGTATGAGGAGGTTGCCATGTATATTTGGGGAGTCATCGGAGTCATTGCTTGGATTATCATCGCATTTTGGCCAGCAAAATGGGCACAAAATAAGGGATATAACTTCTTTTTATTCTTGGTTCTCTCGTGGTTTATATCGTTCATCATCACACTCGTAATCGTCGCATTATTAAAAGACAAAACCGAGACGCCGAAGGAGCGTGCCATCAACAAAGAAGTTGATGCAATTCTCGACAAAGAAATGGAGCAGAACAAATAGTGTCAGAACCTTCTGGTAGGCTTTACCTATGAATATTGCCGTGATTGCTGCGAATGGAAGATCTGGGAAGGCGTTTGTGGACTTGGCGCTCGCCAAGGGTCATTCTGTTCGTGCTGGTGTGCATGGCCACAATACTTTGGCTCCGCACCCAAACCTTTCCGTTATAGAATGCGATGCAACGCAGCAAACTGACCTTAGTACCTTGCTTGAAGGCCAAGATGCTGTGGTGAGTTTTATTGGACACGTTAAAGGCTCGCCCGATCATGTGCAGACTGATGCCATGCGCGCGCTAGCCAGTGCTATGCAGTCAGCGCATATGACGCGACTCGTTAGCCTAACGGGAACTGGTGTCCGCTTTCCTGGCGACAATATCACAGTCATAGATCGAATCTTAAACACAGTGATTGCCCTTATTGACCCGGATCGTATTCAAGACGGGAAAGATCATGTCGCGTTTTTACAGCAGACACATCTCGATTGGACTATTCTTAGGGTGTTAAAACTCGAGAATATACCCGCGAAGCCATTTAGCTTGAGGCAATCAGGGCCAACAAAAGTTATGGTTGGACGACAAGAAGTTGCCTTGGCCGCACTTGAAGTGCTTGAACAGGAAAGCTTTATTCGCCAGGCACCAATTATTAGTAAAACGTAAACATACGCGCGATCATAATTGCGAAAAAGTAAAATATATTACAGCCCTTGGGTGTGTCCGATTGCTATTGTTTGTGTAGACAACAAACGATAAACAAGGAGACGCAACATGAAACGACTACTCATCGCCGGAACGATTGCTTTCCTCGCAGCGATTATGGTCAGTACCGCAGTTGGTCAAGATTCATTATTACAAGCATTTACTTCAAGCGACGCAGCGTCGCAGGTCATTAGGCTCGCACTCATCGGACTGCTGGCGAGCCTCCTCTTCGTCAAGCCGCCACGTAGTATCCAGTTCCGTACGGCCCTCAGTATTGCTTCGGCCGCACTGACATTCGGAGTTACTATTATGCTTTCGCAGTACCAGGTCGCACCTCTCGATGCACTGCTCTTTATAGAAGCTGCAATCATCTTTGCCCTTGAGGCTATGGAATCGCCTGTCAGCCTAAAGGTTGGGAAGAAGATTCCAGTAGTGTATCGCCCACAAAATGAGAAAATTGTCATTTAGTGAAATTTCTCACAGTTGGAACGTACACTCGCAAGTAAGCTGGTGATAGAAACAAAGTAAAGGAGAAGAACAATGTTACTAGATATCGTACTATGGATCCTCTTCGGCGCATTAGCTGGATGGATTGCATCAAAGATTATGAAAACTGACGCACAAATGGGTGCACTCGCCAACATCGTGGTTGGTATTATCGGTGCCTTCGTTGGTGGATTCCTATTCCGCCTTCTTACCGGAACTGCAGTTGAAGGGTTCAACATTGTCAGCCTCATCGTGGCGATCATTGGAGCAGTTATCCTCCTTGCCATCGTTAAGGCATTTACCGGTCGCCGTGTTCGTGCATAAACGGTGAACCAAAAATAAGTGTATAGGAGACCGATAGCCCCCCGGTCTCCTATTCCACTTACGCTAGTCATCATCATTCATTTACGTATACTATTAAGAAGAAGGTCGCGAGTAGCGGCGAGAGTAACCCTATGAAAGACATACAAAGCACGTCGCTAAATTTTGAACAACTCTTTATGTCGTTAGGAACGGCGTACATCATTTTTGATGCAACTGATCCCGACTGCACAATTATTGGACAAAACCAGGCACACGCCGATATGGCGATGGTGAAACGTGAAGATGTAATTGGTAAAAAGCTACTTGATGCGTTCCCGGATACGTCCGAGCACTACAAGAAGACCGGTAAAAGCCTTCTTGTAGAATCGATCCGCAGGGCTGCTGAAACGGGTGTCACCGACGTGATGCCGATATTTAGTTACGACATTAAAGATCTGAAGGGACAACTTGCAGAAAAGTACTGGGAAGTAAGTCACACACCCGTATTCAGCGGGAAAAACGTTGTCGCCGTCGTCCAGCAATCTAAAGACATTACTAAAAGCGTGCTTTCAGAGCGTAAACTGGCAGAGGCGCAGGACCAACTCGCACAGGCTTTGGCCTACAGCTCGGTTGGAACATGGCTATGGGACATTAAGAACGATACTGTCATTGCAGATAAGAATTCAGCAAAGCTTTTCGGGCTATCTGACGGAGAGACGCCGGCTGAGGCTCCAATTGCAGAATTTACAAAGTCCATTCACCCCGACGATGTAAAGCGGGTTCAAAAAGAGATTAGAGATGCTGTAAAGAGCCGTGCGTCGTACGAGAGCGAGTACCGGCTCAATGGTGCGGATGGTAACATGCGCTGGCTCCTCGCAAGGGGTCAGGTAGAACTTGATGAAGACGGCATGCCAGCTCGCTTCCCCGGTCTTATTGTTGATATCACGGAGCGTAAGCAAACCGAACGAAAACTTCATGTACTTGCCGAGGCTAATACACAGTTTCCTGCTTCATACGGCTACCGCCAAACGCTTGAATCTATTACATCGAAGCTTGTACCTGAGGTCGCCGATTGGTGCGCTATCGATCTCGTTGAAGATGGGGTCATCGAACAAGTAATTGTTGCACATAAAGACCCAGAAAAGGTGCAGTGGGCGCAGCAACTTCGAAAAGAATATGGTCCGGTTGAGCTTGATGCGCCAAATGGCTCGGCTTGGGTAATACGTACTGGTAAAGTTGAGCACGTCCCTGTTATTACGGATGAAATGCTTGTTGCGGTCGCCGAATCAAAAGAGCAGCTTGAACTGCTTCGAAATGTCGGTATGACGTCTGCCATCACAGCCCCTTTGAAGATTGACGGCAAGTCGATAGGGGCAATTACCTTTATTTCAACCGATCCTAACCGCCACTACGGAGTGAATGACATTGAAATTGCGAAGGGTCTTGCAAACCGCGCTGCTCTTGCGGTCTATAATGCAAATCTGTTTAAAGAAGCCCGCACAGAAATTAAAGAACGAAAGAAACTTCAAAAAGAACTTGAGCAGTTGAATGCCGCGCTGGAAGGCCGTGTGAAAAAACGCACCCAACAGCTTGAAGAGCTCAACGAGGGGCTTGAGCACGAAATCAAGCGCCGTCAAGATATTGAAGCGGAGCTGCAAGAATACAGCAAAAGCCTGTCACGAAGTAATCAAGAGCTGCAAGACTTTGCCTACGTAGCATCTCACGACCTTCAAGAACCGCTGCGTAAAATTCGCGCATTCGGTGATATTCTGCAGGCCGAGTATAGCGAGGCGCTCGGCTCGGGCGCTGAGTACCTTGTGCGCATGCAAAACGCTGCCTCACGCATGAGTACACTGATTCAAGATCTTCTTGCCTTCTCGCGCGTCACGACTCGTGACCAAGTGCCTGAGCCAATTGACCTAGCAAAGGTTGTCGGCGAGGTTGTGATCGATCTTGAATGGCGAATAGAAGAACTAGGGGGAACCGTTGATGTAGGTGAGCTACCGGTTATTACTGCCGATGCAACCCACATGCGTCAACTTTTCCAGAACCTTATTGGTAATGCTCTGAAATTCCACCGCCCGGACGTAGCACCAGTAGTGAGTGTATCCTTGTGCGAGAGTTCAGACCCAGAAATGTACACCATTTGTGTTGAAGATAACGGTATCGGATTCGACGAGCGCTATCTTGACCGAATCTTCTCGGTATTCCAGCGCCTCCACGGCAAAGATGAATATGAGGGAACTGGTATTGGGCTTGCTGTAGTTCGCAAGATTGTTGAACGGTATGGTGGTACAATAACGGCAACCAGCAAGAAAAATGTCGGTTCAACATTTAAGGTAAGCTTTCCTAAAAAGCTTGAGGAGACCAAGTAATGACGGAAGTAAAAAAAGATCCAATAGTGATCCTAATGGCTGATGACGATGATGATGACTATCTTCTAACGAAGAAGGCACTAAAAGAAAGTAAGCTTTTAAATACCTTAATTCGCGTGACTGACGGCGAAGAGCTTCTTGATTACCTTCATGCCCGAGGTGAGTACGAGAAAACTGCCGTTCGTCCAGGTGTTATTTTGCTTGACCTTAATATGCCTCGCAAAGATGGTCGCGAAGCCTTAAAAGAAATTAAGGCCGATCCGAAGCTTCGTAATATCCCAGTGGTTATTTTCACGACCTCGATGGCTGAAGAGGACATTTATAAGACCTACCAATTAGGGAGCAACTCCTTTATTACAAAGCCAGTTACTTTTGAGAATCTCATTTCTGTTATGAAGACACTTGGCGCCTATTGGTTTGAGATTGTGGAGCTTCCGCAGGCGGATGAACGAGTTTAACCTAAAAGATATACGAGTACTGCTCGTTGATGATGATGAGGATGATTACCTTATTATTAAGCGGATCTTTTCAAAAATTCCGCATACACCATTTGTGCTTTCGTGGTCGAATAACTTCGATGAAGCTAAGGAGCTCGTTAAGTCAAAGGACTACGATATTTTCCTACTCGATTACCGACTGGGAGCACACAATGGCCTTGAGCTTCTAGAAATCGCCGCACCGAGCAAGCGCTCTGAGCCTTTCTTGCTTCTAACAGGTGCTGGAGATACGGCAATTGAGCACAAATCAATTCAACTTGCAGCCGCAGACTATTTAGTAAAGGGCTCGCTTGACCCTAACAGCTTATCGCGTGCGCTTTACTATGCCTTGGGTCGCAAGCAAATTGAAAGTCAGCGGCTCCATCATTTTATTGAGCTTAATAAAACGAAGGATGAGTTTATTTCACTGGCATCTCACCAGCTTCGAACTCCTGCTACCGGTGTGAAGCAGTACCTTGGAATGGTGCTTCAGGGCATGGCGGGTGAAGTGCCGCCAGCGCAGTTGAAGCTTCTTGAGAAGGCGTACGAAAGCAATGAGCGGCAACTGACGATCGTATCTGACCTGCTAAAGGTGGCGCAGATTGATGCTGGCAAGGTGCATATTCGTAAGCGGCCAGTCGATATTGTTGAACTTATTCGCGATGTTGCAAAAGAACAGACAGAAACCTATGCATCGCGCAGTCAGAAGCTAAACGTAGAAGCAGCACAAGAAGCGATATACGTTGACGTTGATCAAGCAAAGATACGTATGGTATTTGAGAACTTGATCGATAACGCCAGTAAGTACTCAGATGAACAGAAATCGGTTACGGTAACTATTAGCGAAGAACCCGAGCGGGTATGTGTTGCAATACGCGACGAGGGGGTGGGTCTTGCGCCGGAAGACATCGACAAGTTATTTGAAAAGTTCAGCCGTGTTCACAACCACTTATCGACACAGGTTGGTGGTACGGGGCTTGGGCTTTATTGGGCGAAGAATATTATTGACCTACATGGTGGTATGATAAGGGTAGAATCAGTGGCTGGAGAGGGCTCGACCTTTAGTGTATTCTTGCCTATTGCACCAACGACTGCATCCTCGAAAGATAGCGAAAGGAACGAAGTATGAAAAAACATCCAGTAATTTTAGTCGTCGAAGATGATATCGCGTTGAACGAGGCGTATAAAACGATACTCGAGACTGCGGACTATACCGTACACGTCGCCTTTAACGGCGAAGAGGCATTAGAAGTTGCTGCAAAGCATACTCCTGATATTATTTTCCTTGATCTTCGTATGCCTGTTATGGACGGCATTGGATTCCTCAAGGCGTATGAGCCTACGAAAAATAACCCGAACGCTCATATTATCGTATTCTCAAACTACGACATGCAAGCCGAGGTTGATGAAGCCTACGAGCTTGGCGCTGAACGATATGTACTGAAGGCTCTTGCGGCCCCGAACGATCTTCTAAAGATCGTAAAAGATCTATCGTAAGCTATTTCAGCGAGATATCTTTAAAGCTATCTTCACCAATAAATTGTTCGAGCTTTGTTTTGTCGATAACGTAAATAAAGTTTCGGTAGGTAACCACGCCGCGTGCTTTTAATTTTGCGACAGTAATTGCCGTGCTCTCACGGGTAATACCAACAAGTCCTGCAATCATTGATTGTGTCATCTTGATATCAATAGTGAAGAGTCCAGGTTTACGTTCTATGCCGTGGCGCATGAGCAGGTAGTAGAGCGTAAAGGCGACCTTTTCGCTGGCGTTCGACTGTTCAAGTGCGGTAATGCGCATAAGCTGTGAGGTGTGTTCGTTGACGGTGTAGCGCATGACAAGCTCAATAAATTCCGGAGACGACTGTACGGTTTCAAGGAACGCCTGTTTGTTGACGAGTGCGATTTCGGCGTCAGATCCAGCTTCGTAGTAAAAGAGCGTCGTTTTCGTTTCTCCATAAATCCAGGAGAGGGGTAAAATATCACCGCGAGTGTAGAGGGCGATGATGCGCTCATCGCCTGAAGAGGTAATCGTATAGGCGCGAACATAGCCCTTACGAATAATCATGGCCTGACGAGGAATCTCGCTTTGATAGAGCAAGGTGGTTCCGCTTTTGATGGTGCGGTGGGTAAGGTGAGGCTCGAGAGCCTGGAGCAAATCTTGCATAATTATGTAGTTACTGTGGCTATTTTACCTTTTCTTCGCGATTGCGTACAGAAAGTTGATATATGTTAAATATTTCATATTTTTACATAAGCATTGTCGATATAGTGGAGGGCAGTAGAGGAAATAAGGGAGGAAACCATGCAACAAATGAATTCACAAGAATTAGATCGTCGCATCAACGCATTTCTATCAAAGAAGCACGAGCAGTATCCTGAACTAGCGCTTCGTCCTCAAGAACCAAAACAGAAGAAGGTACACACTGCTTCTGAAGTCTTTGCCGAACTTGTAGCAGGATTCAAATGGGAGTTTGGTCGATAGGCCGGCTCAGTACATTCTGGTGTGTGATATCTAGTGCGAGAAGGTATCATCAAAAGTAAATCGGCCCTAATTGAGCCGATTTTACTTATTAAGAAGTGGAAAGCTAGAATGTTGACAATCGACTCTCAAGCTCGGTATTGTCATCGCCTGATTCGGTGTCAGTTTCCTCAAGCGCTGTAAGCGCAGTATCAAGATCTTCGGAAGAATTTACTTCAGGAGCGGCCTCAACATCTTCAGCAATGGCTGATTGCTCGGCTGATGTGTTTGCCGTGTCACTCTGAAGGTTATTGTAAAGAATATAGCCGAGGTAGCCGAGAAGACCTACTACTGCAATGATGACGATAATAAGTACTGCTGAGAAGCCTGATTGGCGCGATGAAGTTTTCATTATTCGTTCTCCTCAGTTGAGTTGTTTTCCGGAACAGTAGTGCTTTGTACAGATTTAACACCAACGATAAGGTCTTTTACGGCTGTCTTGTATTCATTTAAGGCACTAATTTGAGCTTTTAGATTTGTCTTAAAAGCTTCGGCGAGACCTCGTGGGTCGTCGGCCTCACAACTAAATTCTGTAGCAGCTGCTTTGGTGGTATCAACTGCTGTTTGGGCTACGGTCTTCGCGTCATTGACGTCTGCAACGAGTGTGTCATAAGTTGAAAGTACAGAACCCTTATCTACATAGAATGCTTGAACGCGGTCGGAAATTTTCGTAAATAGTTCGATATGCTTTTGACCACGGTCGCCCATTCGAGTCATGATGTTAGTAATGGCTTCTTCACGATTTTGGCAGGCTTTTAACTTGGCATCAGCAAGACGGGTTTCGGCTGCGGTGCGCTTTTCAGCGGCGGTTGTTTGAGCAGCTTCCCTTTTTTCTTGTGCAGTAGTTTGAGCCTCCTCGGCGCGAGTGCTTTGTGCAGTAACAATTGGTGCTGCGAAAATGAACGAGAACGATACAACAGCAAGGGCTGCTATTAGTGTGCTTCGAATAATAATTCTTTTCATATAGTTAATAGTATTCTTGCTTGTGGTTACATGCAATGGGCAAGCCGTATAACTTTGCTATAGTGGAACTACGAGAGCGTTCGCACTAGTGTGGGCACATTACACTTTAAGCTACCTCTCAGAACATCCAGTATAATAAGTAGGATACTATGTCAAAGTACACCAGAATAAAATCATACAGTCCAAAGCGAACCCCAAAAGTTCAAAAGAAGCCGATGAAGCAACGTGGGCCTGTGGGAACATTCTTTAACGCACGCTGGCAGTGGTTCAAGGGACTCAGCAAGCCAAAGAAAATTGCACTTATTGGTGGCCCTATCTTGGCATTTCTTATTCTTACGCCACTTTTTACCTATATCTATTACGCCAATGCGATTTCCGACCCCGATCGACTTATGAACTACAACAATACGGGAGTAGTGCTCCTCGATAAGGACGGCGAGGCGTTTTACAGCTTTGGTACAGCCGATCGTGGTGAACGGCTACCGCTCGATCAAATTTCTGATAATGCCGAAAAAGCACTTATTTCAGCAGAAGATAAAAACTTCTACGACCATGGCGGCTTTTCAATTATTAGTATCTTGGGCGCCCTCTATGCGAACTTCCTTAGTGGAGATGCAACTGCCTACGGTGGGTCAACCTTAACCCAGCAGCTTGCTAAGAACACGCTTCTTTCAACCAACCAAACCTTCCTTCGAAAGTATCAAGAACTGACGGTTGCACTCGCAATTGAGCAAACCTATAGCAAAGACGAAATTCTCGATCTTTACCTTAACTCTGTCTATTACGGCGAAGGTGCCTTCGGTATTGGTGCGGCGGCTGAAACCTATTTTGGGAAGTCTGCGGCCGACCTCACGCTAGCAGAAAGCACGATGCTTATTGGTGTCCTCCCGGCACCGTCGGCCTACTCACCAATATCAGGTAGCCCCGAGTACGCGAAAGAACGCCAGGGCACAGTTCTAAGCCGTATGGTGGATAACAAAGCCATTACCCAGGAAGAGGCTGATGCCGCGAAGGCGGAAACATTGGCCTATGCATCACAAGATGAAGGCCTCAACGGTACGGCGCCACACTTTGCAGAAATGGTGCTTGGCGAACTTTACGATGAATACGGCGAAGAGCGCGTAACGCGTTCGGGCTTCCGTGTCACCACATCACTTGATGTGAATCTACAAAAGGCGGCAAATGATGCCGTTGATACCCAAATGGGCTTCATTCAACGTAATGGCGGTTCGAATGCTTCTGTTGTAGCGATCGACCCAACAACGGGTGAGATTCGCGCACTCGTGGGAAGTGCTGACTATAACAACGCTGACTTCGGTAAGGTGAACATGGCAACGACCGAGCGCCAACCCGGTTCGAGTATTAAGCCGCTGTATTATACCGAAGCGTTGCAGCGCCAGGTTATTACACCTGCAACAATCTTGCACGACAAAGCAACTAACTTTGGTGGCTATACACCACAAAATGCCGACCGTAAATTCCGAGGCGATATTACCGTGCGTAATGCTATTTCTCAATCTCTCAATATTCCATCGGTTGAGGTAATGCAAGATCTTGGCGTAAAGAATGCCGTAGCTGGTTTGCAGCGTCTTGGTCTTTCAACAATTGACGACTCTACAAATTACGGACTATCGCTTGCACTTGGTTCGGGCGAGGCCAAACTAACGGAAATGACCAATGCCTACGCAGCCTTCGCTAACAGCGGAAGGCAACACGAATTAACGACGATTACCCGTATTGAGGATAAGTTTGAAAAGTCGGTCTTTAAAAAGAATGCGACAAAGGGTAACGAAGTCATGGGCGAGGAAGCTTCGTTCTTAATATCGGATATTTTGAATGATGAAAGTGCTCGCGCGCCAATCTTTGGAAGCAGCTTGAACACAAACGGATTCGACGTAGCGGTAAAGACCGGAACAACCGATGAAGCGCGTGACGCCTGGACTATTGGGTACGCGAAGCAACTTGCCGTTGGCGTATGGGTTGGTAATAACGATAATGCCCCAATGAAAAACGGTGGTTCGAGTATGGCGGGGCCAATTTGGCGCGCGACGATTCTTGCCGGACTGAAGGGAAAAACGAACCAGCCATTTACTGCACCAAGTGGTGTTGAAAAAGTGTCAATTTGTCGAAGTAATGGACTTCGCGCAACTGGCGGTGGTACTGATGGAACGTACCAAGAGTTCTTTATTAAGAACAGCGCGCCAACTGAAACATGTGACGTACCAAAAGCGCCTGAAGATGCCGATAAGGATGGTGTAATTGATGAAAACGACCTATGTGCCGATACTTCACCAAGCGACGAGGTAGATGAAACCGGCTGTCCGGTTGAGGATGACAGTAACGGGAATGGAAACGGAAATGGTAACGGCAACGGAAACGATGTGGATATCATCGACACTGATGGCGACGGTGTGCTTGATGACGATGATGAGTGTGCGGCAACACCGGCCGGCACAGAAGTAGATAGTGACGGGTGTCCAGTTACGACAACTGGCGGCGGTACAACAACACCAACGACACCACGCGGCAGAACTGGAAATTAAGCAAGAATAGTGAAATTATTCACACGGTACTTACGAGCCCGGGGGTAGAATAGTGCTATGGCCACCTCGATTACTCGTAAAAAAGTGGGTAAGAAGTATCATTATTTTAATGCCGCTGGTCGCATTACAGACCAAGCGGAAGTTGAGCGTATCAACGCATTAGCAATTCCTCCAGCGTGGAAGAATGTTGAAATTGCTACCTCGAATAAAACGAAGGTGCAAGCAAAGGGGTATGATGCCAGCGGCCGTCTTCAGTCAATTTATCATCCTGAATTTCGCTTAAAACAAGAAAAGCTAAAGTTTGATCGCATTCTTCGATTTGCCGATAAATTACCTTCTCTAAGGCGCCAAATCGAGAAAGATCTTGCTCGCAGGAGCTTATCGAAGAACAAGGTCCTTGCCTGCATCGTGAAGTTGATTGATGAAGCGTATTTTAGGGTAGGAAATGAGCGGTATGCCACCGAGCATCAAACGTATGGTGTCACGACACTACGCTCAAAGCACGCCACTATTACGAGTACAACAGTGACATTTGATTTCATTGGTAAGAGTGGCAAGAAGCATCATAAGAAAATTAAGAACTCAAAGCTAGCGCGTATTATTAAACAGCTCGATGAACTGCCTGGGCATGAACTGTTTCGCTATCAAGACGAAAGCGGAGCAATTCACGACTTACATGCAACTGACGTTAACCAATATATAAAAATACACATGGGCGAAGAATTCACGGCAAAAGATTTTCGTACGTGGGGTGGAACATTGCTTACTACGAGCGCACTCATACAAGACAAACTTGAAGATGATGCAAGCCAAACTGCACGAAAGAAAGTTGTCACAGCAACCGTCAAGCGCGTAGCGAAAAAACTAGGAAATACGCCAGCTATTGCACGCGGCTCTTATATTGATCCGCGGGTCATTGCTGCGTATGAGGACGGTGTGTCGGTACCAAAGCTTCGGCGTGTTGTGACGGGTATGCGACCTAAAAAGTACCTAAGTGTTGATGAACAGTGCGTTCTAAAACTCATTAAGCCTTAATCTTGCTTAAAGTTACGGGCGTATAATAAGAAAGTAGTGAAAGGAGCGTTTATGACACATGAAATTCCTTTAAAAGCGGTGACACTGGTGTGCACATTAAAGCGAAAACCAGAAGAATCGTCCTCAGATAAACTTGCACGTGACTTAGCGACAGAGTTTGAAAAACAAGGTGTAGAGATGGAATTTATCCGTCTTGTTGACCATGTTATTAAACCGGGCGTAGAGATAGATATGAAGAACGGCGATGAATGGCCGAAGATTCGCAGGAAAATAATGGCAGCAGATATCCTAGTGATCGCGACACCCACGTGGGTTGGGCAAATGTCGAGTGAAGCGCTACGGGCAATTGAACGACTCGATGCAGAACTTGGTGAAACTGACGATGAAGGGCGCTACCAAACGTATCCAAAAGTAGCCGCCGTTGCGGTTGTAGGAAATGAAGACGGAGCACACAAAATTACCGCCGATGTCCTACAGGCATTAAACGACCTAGGGTTTACATTTGCGGCGAACGCAGCCACGTATTGGAATGGTGAGGCGATGCAGACAACAAACTACATTGATTTAAAAGAAATTCCCGAGAAAGTTGTCACGGCAAATAAGATGGTTGCAGCAAATGCTGCGCACCTCGCAAGACTCTTAAAGCGTGCAGGAAATTACCCTGCCACCAAGTAGTGGTTACTCAAGTACTTTTTCGAACGCTTTAACTTGCTCGCCGTACGGTACACGTTGACGAACCTCTTCGATTTTAGCCCAGTCGTAGCCAATGCTCTCTTCATTAAGGACTACTTTACTTTCAACAGAATCAACCTGCGCGGCGAAGAATCGAATAATTGTTCGGTCGTGGTGTGAGGTGTACTCGAGTGAGTAGTCGAGATCTTGGACATTGTCAACTAGTACAGTGAGCCCAGATTCTTCCGAGATTTCCCTGACAACCGAAGGCACGAGCGCTTCACCGGGTTCAACACTACCAAAAATCATATTCCACTCATCACTATGGCCGTGGAACGGTTTGTTGTGGCGAAGAAAGAAGCGCACGTTGTTTTCCGGGTCGATTGCCCATACAATCACGCCTACTCGTACGCGCCTGCCATGTTCATCAATGTGTATGACAGGGTTTATCATGCTGCGTGTTCTCCAATTTTTAGAATGACCGGCTCGCCAATGCTATAGATTGATGGATCAACAGTCTCGTTCAGTAAGTTAATAGCGAAATTCTCGCGGCTGAGCTGCGCGGTAACGCCAACCTCACCCTTAATCGTCGTTGCATTGTAGACGACATCAATTGCATTGTGCTTCCAGTACTCCTGAATGATTGCTTCGGTACGTTTTTGAAGAAACTCCATAATAGCTGGTGCATTTTTGTGGGCCCATAAGTAGAGCGAGTGCCCGGCAAGTGCTTCATCGGTTGCACAAACCTGGCCGCCTAGTAGGTTAACGAGTTGATTTGCCGTCGCAACAATAAATCCCTGAGGGTCGAGCTCGAAATGTCCCTGTTCAATACCTTGCTCAAGCACCGTGATAAGTTCATCGCTCGATGGACTAAACAATCCAGCATTAAAGCGACTGAACTGTTGTGATGCAAGAACGTGCATCAATTCAACATACAAGAAATTGTGCGGTTCGCCCTGCTTTGCGTAGGCGATGGTTGTAGGGTCTTGTGAAAGGAGCATAATGCACTGCGAGACAGCTTCGAAGTACGCAAATGTTAAGGCTGGCAGACTTTCGGTATATGTATTTAACTCACTTATGTAGCTGACAGCCTGCTGGTAATCAGTAAATGATTGTCGCGATGCGTAACGGGCGCGGGTTGCTTGAATAAATGACTCAGCCTTTTTTCTATTTTCGCCAAATAGTTGAAGGGCTTCTGCTGTTTCGTGCGGGTATGCCTCGGCTGCCTCTTCGCTTATAAGTTCGAAGTAGTAGTCGCCAAGTGCAAGGTAGCTTAAACCGGTCACAATAATAGGTGTCGGCTTCTTGATGGTAATGACGATGCGCTGCAAGGTGGTTGAGGGGTCTTTGTGACGGAAAACAACTAGTCCGTAGTTGTGGAGTCGAAGCATGCCGCCATTCACGTAGCCGGGTACTGTATAGACGCTTGAGAGCAGACAGCCAGGTGCGGTGAGTAGAGACCCACTTACTTTAATAGTATCGAAGTGCTCGGTTGCATGAACCAGCGAAATGGACGTTGCATCTTCAGAAAAGCCTGATGGAGCATCGAGTAGATGGCCGTGCGGAAGTGCGCGTAGGAGCCCTTGCCAGTACTGTGCGGCCTGCGAGCTGTCACGTCGGTGTGCTTTATCAAGAAACGTGAAGTACGAGCTAGACATCCTGTGGCGCCTTTACAATCTCGTGACCAATTCGTGTAACGAGATCATCATGGAGGGCACCGTTTGAGATAATGAATCCACGAATGTCACCAATGAATCCAATGTCTTCGCCAACAAGGTCAGAAATACGCCCTCCTGCTTCTTCAACAATAAGTTTTGCGGCAGCAACCTCATGATTCTTGCCTTGCACGAAGCCACCAAATAGTGATGCTGCGAATACACCGCTCGCTACTAAACACGCAGAGTGAATAACTGAGCCTTGGTGTACAAGGTACACGCCGGTTTCAACCGCAACTTCATGGAGTGGCGTATCAATGTCGAATGCAGCCGCTGGCCACCATTCGCTATTAATCATGGTGTATTTCCTAAGCGGCGAATCGTTTACCTGAATTGGCTGGCCGTTAAGCCATGCGCCACCGCCCTTAATAGCTGCATACATACGGTCATTCCATGGGTCATAAACGGCACTCACGATCGATTCACCATCTTTGGTGAGGGTAACTGATGTTACCGATACGCGGTAGCCCACAGAGTAGCAGAATGCTCCATCAAGTGGGTCGCAAATCCATTCATAGCCAACATGCTGATCGAGTGATCCACCCTTCTTGTACATGGTGTGCTCGGGGTAGTGCTCTTTAATGAGCTCCGCAATGTTGTCGTTAATCTTGTTCGAGACGAACTCATTAAGATATTGGTCTTCAGGGAGGTCATACTTCGGAGTCGACTCGAAAGTGCGCATAATAGTACCATTACTGCGCGCCACCTCTTGGGCGAATAGGGAAAAGGCTTCAAGTTTCGAGTCGGGTTGAGTCATCATTACTCCTTAACAATATTGACATTTTATCATAAATCTACTATAATAGGCGATATTAATCAAACAGTAGCGTAATCATAGTACTAATACTACCAAAGAGCGAGGCCAAATAGCGACATGACCGACCAATCTGAACTGTATACCCATGCAGAATTCGAACCGCTAAGTGACTACGATACGTCACGTGTTGCTGTCGCCGAGGCGATTACCTCTGGTGATGGTGAGCGTATTCAGGAAACACTTCGCGCTGAACTCTTTGCGCGTCGTTCTGAAGACCTAAGCGGCCTTACTGCTGAGCAACAAGCTGAAAAGATTCTTGCCCGTTCGCAGGAAATTCTACCAGCTGAAGAATTTGCCGACCGTCTCCGTGTTAGTAAAGAAACCGGTATTCCACTTCGCGTGAAGTACGGCATCGACCCAACTGGGTCTGATGTTCACATTGGTCACGCAGTACCAATGCTTCTCCTTGATCGTATGCGCCGCATGGGCCACGACATTAACTTTATCGTTGGTGACTTTACCGCTAAGGTGGGCGACCCGAGTGGTCGCGTGAGCTCTCGCCCTGTCCTTACCGACGAAAAAATTGCTGAAAACATGCAAACCTACACCACGCAGATTGCGCCACTCTTTGATATGGACGGTGTTCAGGTATTCCACAATGGTGACTGGCTCAACCACATTTCTCCAAGTGAGTTTATGGGCGTACTTTCTAAGGTATCTGCCTCTCAAGTTATGCAGCGCAACGACTTCCGTGACCGCATTAACTCGGGTCTTACACTGGCCGAAGTTATGTACCCCGTGTATATGGCACTCGACTCGGTGAGACTTGATACCGATATTGAAATTGGTGGTAAAGACCAACTGCTTAATATGCAGATGTGCCGTACTGTCATGGATATTTATGACAAAAAGCCAGAAGTTATCATTACGACTGACATTATGGAAGGTACCGACGGCTCTGGCCGCAAGATGGGTAAGAGCTACGATAACTACGTTGGACTAACCCAGGCGCCAGCTGAAATCTTCGGACGCATTATGTCTATTCCCGACTCACTTATGGAACAGTACTACAAAATGATTACTGAAATTGAAGACAGCGAGTGGGACAAGTTGAAGCAACTCATGGACGACAAGCAGATTAACCCAATGGAACTGAAGAAGACATTGGCGTACGACCTCGTTCATGTACTTCACGGTGAAGATGAAGCGGCTGCAGCCGAGAACGAATTTGCTCAGAAGTTCTCAAAGAAGCAGTATACTGAACTGCACGACACTCCTGAAATTGCACTCGCCGAAGGAACCGATCCTAACGCACTTGTTGCACTTATTGCCAGCGCTCTTTCGAACATTCGTGGTAAGGGTGTAAGCAATAGCGAAGTTCGTCGTATCTTCACCCAGGGTGGCGTAAAGGTTATTGACGCAGAAGGTGAGGCGATCAGCGCAACATCACCTGACGCGATTGGTGAAAGCCTACGCGACGGAACAATGCTAAAGGTTGGAAAATCTTTACTCCGTATTACCCAGCAGGTAGAGTAAATATAAAGTAGATATGAGGCGCTATGTCGCAAGTATTCGGACCTGATTTATATAAAAGTATTATTGAAGAATTTGGGTACGATGATTCGTTCTTCGAAGGATTCACTAAAAACATCAATCACTTTTCTGCTGACGATTTGCAGAAGGTTTTTCTATGTCACACGGGTCTTTATGAATTTGACGCTGCACAGGATGACCAGAAGGTAGTCACAACAGGGCTTGGGCTTTCCGGCGTTCCACACATTGGCACTCTATCGCAGATTTATAGGTTAAGTTTACTGAGCAAGAGCGGCTATAATGTACAGCTCGTACTCGGTGATCTCGATGCCTATAACGGTAAAACAGTCAGTATGCCTCGTGTAAATGAATTAGCCGAGCGCTACGAACGTTTTATTGAAAAGACGGGCCTGCTTGCAGCTTCGGAAAAAACCATTGTCCGTCGTCAATATAACGAAGGCGATGTGCTTCGCGTTTCGTACCTACTTGGCCGCTTTGTTGATGACGCAGATTTTAAAGATGCTAATGAGCATATCCACGAGTTCTACGCCTCAAAAGGCAAGGTTGACCTCGATATGTCATACCGACGTAAGCTTTCACTAATGCTCATGCTGGCTGACTTTTTTGCCATTGGCCAGAAATATCCAAACGTACTCGTAATGCTTGGTGTTGATGAGCACCAATATGTTCGTGTTGGTCAAAATCTTTCAAAGAAAGTAAGCGAAGAAGAATCTGGATTAACACCAGTGCATCTCGCCAGTATTTACACACCAATTATTAACGGCCTCGATGGCTACCCGAAGATGTCAAAAAGTTTTCCAGGGTCTGGAATTGATCTTGCGATGAGCCCAGAAGAAATTCGTGCAAAGATTTTTGCTCAGCCACGCAGTGAAGATGGTATTGTTCATGACACCATTTTTCAAATGGTTGCTGCAATTGGACTTGATGAGCCGTTGCCTCTTGATGCTGTTGAAAAGGCGTTCGCAACCGATGAAGACTGGGACGGTATTAAAGAATTGTTAGCGCAGCGTATCTGTCGCTTTGCGGAGGCATGGCAATGAGCCAATCACTGCACGAACTGCTCTCGCGTATAAACGCGGCGCAGCCAATTAGTCAGTCGCTTGCGAAAGATGCGATGCTTGATTTGTTTGCGGTAACGTCTGACTCTCAGCGGAGCGCGCTGCTTGGTGTAATGCTTTCTATTCCACACACAATTCTTACTGAGGATGTTGTTGCTGGGTACATCGATGCCATTTCGACGTTTGAAGGCAAAAATATTATTGCCGATAAGCAACGTTTGAATGTACCAAATGGAAAGCTCCTTGTGGGCCTTGCTGGAAGTGGTAAAAAGGGCGCAAAGACAGTGAATGTTACGACACCTGCGATGATTGTTGCAACTGCCATGGGTACGTACTGTGCAAAGGCTGGCTCTCGTTCGACGTCTTCACTTATGGGCTCGGTCGATCTCCTTGAAGGACTTGGTATTAAGGTACCAGTAAAGTTCGAACAGCAAGAAGCTTTGTTTAACGAGACTCGTTTCGGGTTCTTCCCAATTGAAGAAGCGATTGCTAAGTTTGATGAACATTATGGCAACCGTTTCCTTGCTCCGCATGCTTTGTCACTTGCGCTTCCTGCGGTTGTGCTACCGGTTAAAGTCGATACGATGATGTATGGCTATGCCGCGCCTAATATTCACCTGAGTGCGCGAACACTCCTTCACCTTGGATACACGAACGCATTTATTGTGAATAATACGCACGACCTTGTGCACTACGTCGATGAAATGCTCTCGACCGGTATGACGAATGTTGTCGGCGTTGTCGATGGCGTCATTGGTCGAACGCGTAGTTTTCACGCCGGCGAATTTGTTGGTGCTACGAACACGCACGAAGAAGGTCAAATTCCACAAAAGCTTACAAAAGAAGAGCAGGTTGAAGTCCTTGTTGGTGCGTTGAAGGGCGAGCTTGCCGATAGTGAAATTGAAAATGCGCTATGTATTACCGCAGGGACAATCGCCTACATTGCCCGCGACGTAAAGAGCCCGCAAGAAGGCTTTGAGCGCGCAAGGGAATTAATTCGTTCTGGCGCTGTCTACGAACAGCTTCAGAAAATTATTACGGTAAGCCACAATGTCTAGCCAAGAACATCACATGATCGTTACACCGACCTATATTGGTATTTGTGGAAGTGACCTTCAAAAGATTGATGCCGGCGCTGACATCGCATCGCTTGGTCATGAAATTGTGGGCGTTACGACTATGGATGGTGAACAGGTGCGCGTTGCAGTGAACCCGCTGATTAGCTGCGACGCGTGTACGTACTGTTTGTCTGGCCGTTCGATGTTTTGTAGCTCACTTCGTGTTATTGGTCGGGACCAGCCAGGCGCTTTGTCAGGCGAGCTAGAAGCTCCAAAGAAAAATCTAATTGTGTTACCTGACGATCTTTCGAGTGAAGTTGCCACACTTGCCGACCCATATGCAGTGGTTCATCACGGCATGCTCATGCAGCCGCAGATTCTTTCTTCAAAGCGAGTGCTGATTATTGGCGACGGAGTAGTGGCATCACTGAACTTGTTTTATCTGCTCCTGATGGGTGAAGAAGATGCACGATATACCTTTCTTGTGAAGAACGAAGCGCGCGCCCAAGCAATGAGCGAGTGGCTACGTGAGGTATTTGACGACAGTGCATTGGAGCGTGTAACGATTACCGACCACTTGAACGACGAAGATGTGTTTGAAGTTGCCATTGAAGCCGTAGGGCGTGATCAAACTGAAACATTCACAACGGCAGTTCGCCATCTTGAGCCACGCGGCTTGTTACTTAGCTACGGCGTGTATCCACCGAACACATTACAAGCCGTTGACTTGCGTACCGTCATGTACAAAGAAATTATTGTGCAAGGCGTCAATTCATACACGCACGAAAGCCTTATTGCGGCGGTGGATGATTTAACAAAGTACCACAGCACCATCGAGAAAATTATTGGCGAGGTATTTTCATTTTCTAACAGAGATGAGGCTATCGCGGCCTCTCGTGATAAAATGAAATCTGTACCAAAGAAAATAATTATCAAGATGGAGCAATCATGACTGTAAATACAGATCCTGCAGCAATTGAAGAGGTGCTAACCCGATCAGTTGCCGAAGTCCTTCCGTCAAAAGAAGGCTTTCGAGAACAACTAGCAAGCGGACGACGTCTTTCTTTCTATGTGGGCATCGATCCAACAGCAGATTACGTCCACCTCGGACACTCCACTAACTATCTCATTCTTGAGCGCCTTCACGCCATGGGCCACAAAATTATCGTGCTCGTTGGTGACTTCACTGCAATGATCGGTGATCCAAGTGACAAAACTTCAATGCGCGTACAGCTTACAAAAGAAGAAGTGCTTGAAAACCTTAAGTCATTTAAGGTCCAAATTGGAAAAATCCTTGATTTCGAGGACACTGAAAACCCAATTGAATTTAAGTTTAATTCGGAATGGCTTTCAAAGCTTACCTTTGCCGATACGGTTGAACTCGCTTCGAACTTTACCGTACAACAAATGATTGAGCGCGATGCATTTAAGAAGCGCCTCGCTGCTGAAAAGCCACTCTATGTACACGAATTTTTCTACCCATTGATGCAGGGCTACGACTCTGTGGCACTTGAAGTGGATGCTGAAATTGGTGGAACCGACCAAACATTTAACATGCTTGCTGGCCGTACACTTTTGAAGCGCTTCAAGAACAAAGAGAAGTTTGTTATTACGACCACTCTTCTTGAAAACCCAGAGACAGGCGAGAAGCTTATGAGCAAAAGCCTTGGAACTGGTGTTGGTCTTGATGAAACCGCTAAGTCGATGTTTACAAAGACAATGCAGCTTCCAGACCCTGGTGTGATGCAATGTTTCATTGATTGTACCCGTCTTTCACTTGAAGAAATCGATGGCTTCCGCAAGCAACTCGCTGGTGGCACAAACCCTCGCGACGTGAAGCTTGCGCTCGCTACGGAAATTGTCCGTATGTACCACGGCGAAGAAGAAGCAACTCGTGCGCACGATAACTGGATTTCAGAAGTAAGCCAAAAGAATCTTGCTGATGATATTGCGCCGATTGCACTTGGCGGTACTCCGCTCAGTCTTCTCGATATCCTTATGGGAACTGGCGTCATTGAAAGCCGAAGCAAGGCGCGTCAACTCGTTGCTCAGGGCGCGATTCGCTTAAATGAAGACCGTATTGAAGATGTTGATGCACCATTTGCACCAGTTGCAGGGGATATTCTCCACATTGGTAAGAAACACACCTTCCAATTTACAGCGTAAAAACTACGCTTTGCCGTTGTGCTCGCGGTGAATACAACCAGGCCAGCAGCACGGGCGGCGCATACCTTCTACGAGTTCGGTATGTGTTCGCTCAACGCGACGCGCTCTTGTTTCAATAAGTTTTGCACCCTCTACCCAACAAATCCACTCGTTTCGGGCGAGAGGCGTAATATCGTTCCATTTCTCAAGCGCTGCTGGATTTTTCAGTAGCGCCTTCTTGAGATCGGAAGGAAGTTTGTGGATAGTACCACCGACAACTGTTTTGGTTAAGAATGCCATATGCTCTTAGTATAGCAAAACACGAGCCTCTGTAGGGGTGTATAGTGGAGTGTAAGGAGCAGCTATTTATGTCATTTCAAGCATACCTCGATACTATCGAAGATAAAACGGGCAAGACACCCAACGAGTTTATTGCACTTGCAAAGGAAAAAGGTTTTGATGATCCGTCGGTAAAAACGATGGAAATTGTTGCATGGTTGAAGGAAGAGTTTGGGCTGGGTCATGGGCACGCCATGGCAATGACGCATGTCATAAAGAATGGTGCACAGATTAGCGACAAACATGTTGGTACGGATGGTGCGCATGGTGACGATTCGAACACGCTAAAACTTGATGGTAAGAAAAACAGGTAATTCAATGCGGTACATTGCGCTACTCCGAGGCATTAATGTTGGTGGCAATAACAAGGTTCCCATGGCAGAGCTTCGAGCGTGTTTTGTAAAAGCCGGCTTTAAAAATGTTTCGACTTATATCAACTCGGGTAATGTCCTTTTTGAGTCTGATGAAATTGACAAGGTAAAACTTGTTTCGATCTGTGAAACTCAGATAGAAAACATGACAGGCTTTCATGTTGTTTGTGCGGTTATCTCGGCAGACGAACTGAAGCGAGCGATGGCACATGCACCGGCCTGGTGGGATAAAGTAGAGGGAGATAAACATAACGCGCTGTTTGTTATTGCACCGGCAACTGCTAAGCAGATCATTGCAGAAGTAGGCGATGCGAAGCCTGAATATGAAAAAATTGCGGCCTATGATCCAATTATTTTTTGGAGTGCGCCGCTTAAAACGTTTAATCGTACGCGCTATAAAAACATTGTAGGAATGAGTGCATATCAATCCGTTACAATTCGAAATGCCAATACCACCAAGAAGCTTCTCGAACTCGTTTCGCAGTGAAACGGCGTAGCTTTTGAAGCACGACACGTATTTACAAAAAAAATTAAGAGATCTATGATGGAGTTACAAAGACACACACTGTGGGCTAAAAAGGTATCAGCAATATTCAAAACTCATGCGAGGAGGGAATTATGAAGCGAATATACCAACTGTTAGCAGCAGCGATTGTGACTCTACTTGTGCCACTGGTCGCGAGTACGTCGGCGTCAGCGGCGTTCACCTGCGATATCGGCTACACCGGGCCTGATTCGCAGAACCTCTGTACGTCGGTGGAGACGTATCAGTGTACGGTAACCAACACGAACACGGTGCAAATTTCCAATACGAATAACCAGGTTGTTGCATCTGGTCAGGTTTCAACCAGCGGAAATACTACTGGTGGAAATGCCACTTCTGGTACAGTTACCAATACCAGCGGAGCAACATTTAATGTGACAATTACAAATGCCAATCCAGACGCTCAGCAGCCAGGTGTGTGTAGCGCAAACGTAACCGTGCCGGCAAATGAAACTCCAGTAACGGGTGGCGGTGGGAGCGGTGGTGAAGTGCTTCCAGCAAGCACTGCCCAGCCCGCTGCACTGCCAGTGACAAGTGGTGATTGGACACTGCTTCTTACGGGAATTCTTGCGGGAATCGGTGCGCTTGTTGCCTTGGGCGCGGTAAGTATTGTGGTTGCTTATCGTCACATGCATCGTTCGTAGGTGTGCGTATGACTCGCACTAAGCAGCAATCAGATCGGCTTACCTATTGGTATCTCGCCGGTCTGAATGTCTGCGTCTTGTTAATGTTTGCTGTACTGCTATTTCCGCGAGACGATGCTCCAGTGTTGGTTGCAACTGCCATCGTCCCGCGAGCAGTACTTTCAGAGACACCAAGCGGTGCGCGACCCGTCATCGGTACCGCGCGAAGAGTAACCGTTCCAAGCGTCGGTATTGATCAGCAGGTACGGCCGGGATCGTATGATACCAGTAGCAGTAGCTGGACAATTGATACGAGCTCAACCTTTCATGCTGATGTGACGGTACCCGTGAATAACAGTAACGGAACGACATTAATTTATGGACATGCAGGGTGGGGTATTTTTGGTAAGCTACCGGAAATACAGCCAGGTGCTGAAGCCGATGTATATACAGAGGAGGGGCTTCGTTTTATGTATGTGTACGAATCAAGTTATCAGGTCGACCCGACGGACACGAGCGCGTTGACCTCAAGTGGTCCACCTCGATTGTTGCTCCAGACTTGTTCGGGCGCTTTTGACGCCTATCGAACATTAGTGACGTTTCGATTAAAGGGGGTGGTGCGTGATGAGTAATGAATGGGCAACGTTCTTCTTTTTCCTGCTCGTGATTATTGGAGCAATTGATATTATTCGCAGAGCAGTGCGGGCAGTTACGAATGATCGCACCCAGCGGCAAATAGATAAAGATGTCAAACGCCTTACCCGATCTCGGCAGCCATGGGTTACGGTACTTATCTATAGCGACCATCAGCAGTCGAAGGCCCTAAAAGATACAATGCGCTCTGTAAAACAGAGTAAGTATA
>Ga0307406_10000462_pt1 | contig 23513 bp, 22 predicted proteins | sample 322Cmetagenome_3_FD_203706 | JGI IMG/M metagenome (GOLD analysis project Ga0307406, IMG submission 203706) | Maize rhizosphere microbial communities from greenhouse at UC Davis, California, United States - 322HYB-C-2 | ecosystem: Host-associated > Plants > Roots > Rhizosphere > Soil | place...
GAACTTGCGGGGCCGGGCCTCGTCGGTGTTCCACTCGCTCGTGAGGTACTCCTGCTTCTCCAGTCGGCGGAGCAGCGGATACAGCGTGTTCGCGTCGGTGGCGAAGCCGCGGCGCTCGAGCTCCTCGAGAAGCCCGTAGCCGTAGCCCGCCGACCGCAGCAGCTGCAGGCAGGCGAGCACGATGGTGCCGCGTCGCAGCTCCTGCAGGTGTGTGTCGAGCGTCTCGTTCATGATCCACACGTTACTGTGCGTCACACACCATTGTCAATCACACATTGCTGCGCGTCGTTCCCGTGGCGAACGTGGCGGGTGCAACGTCCTTCAACCCGCCACACCTGCCACGGGAGCGGCAGAAGCAGACCCGCGGGGCACAATGGGGACATGCTCCCCCCGCTCGCAGACCTCCTCGCCTCCGCCCGCGTCGTCGCGCTCCCGATGCACACCCGCTTCCGCGGCGTCGACACGCGCGAGGCCCTGCTCTTCGAGGGGCCGGAAGGCTGGGCGGAGTTCTCCCCCTTCGTGGAGTACGACGATGCCGAGGCCGCGACCTGGCTCGCCGGCGCCATCGACTTCGGCTGGCAGCCGCAGCCCGCGCCGCTGCGCGATCGGATCCCCGTGAACGCGACGATCCCCGCGATCCAGGCGGAGCGCGTCGCCGAGGTGCTCGCCCGCTTCTCCGGATGCCGGACCGCCAAGGTGAAGGTCGCCGAGCCGGGACAGACGCTCTCGGACGACATCGTCCGCGTGCGTGCCGTGCGCGAGGCCATGGGACCGGAGGGCCGTATCCGCATCGACGCGAACGGCATGTGGAACGTCGACGAGGCCGAGCACGCCGTCCACGCCTTGAACGAGTTCGACCTCGAGTACGTGGAGCAGCCGTGCGCGTCGGTGCCGGAGCTCGCCGACCTGCGCCGGCGAGTGAAGTACATGGGCATCCCGGTCGCCGCGGACGAGAGCGTGCGCAAGTCGTCCGATCCCCTCGCCGTGGCCCGCGCCCGCGCTGCCGACGTGCTCGTGATCAAGGCCCAGCCGCTGGGCGGCGTCACCCACGCCCTGCAGATCGTCACGGCCGCCGGACTCCCAGCCGTCGTCTCGAGCGCTCTCGACACCGCGATCGGCCTGTCCCAGGGGGCGGCGCTCGCCGCCGCTCTCCCGAACCTGGACTACGACTGCGGCCTCGGCACCGCCTCGCTCTTCCTCGACGACGTCGCGGAACTGCGCCCGGTGGACGGCTCGATCACCGTCGGCAGGGTCGTACCCGACGAGGGAGCGCTCGCTCGCCTCGCCGCCTCCGACGAACGGCACGACTGGTGGCTGCAGCGACTCGGCCGCTGCCACGAGCTGCTCGCCTCGGCCTGAGCCGACTCAGTCGATGCGGCGCTCGTCCACGACGAGCAGCTGCACCAGGCGTCCGAGCTCTTCGCTGCCGGAGTGACGCAGCCGCTCGTCATCCTGACCGGCCATCGCCCCGCGAACCGTCATCCCCTCCCAGACGATCATGAGCATGCGCGCAGCGACGTCGGCCGGCAGCCGCAGCTTCAGCCGCCCCGCCGCGACGATGTCCTCGACGATCTGCGCGATGCTCGCGACCATCTCGCGCTCCTGCGCCAGGTAGGCGATGCCGAACTGCTCGTCGCGCAGGGCGCGGATGCGGATCTCGCTCATCAGCATCACTCCGAGGCGATCATCGCCCCCGAGTTCCATCACCTGCTGCACGAGATCGATGGGATCGCAGCCTTCGGCGAGCGCCCCCTCGGCGGTCATCTCCTCGACCCTCGTGCGCACGGCGCTGACGCGCACCTCGGCGACGCTGGCCGTGAGCATCAGGAAGAGCTCGTCCTTCGATTCGAAGTTCGAGTAGAACGCTCCGCGGGTGAAGCCGGCGCGCTCGCAGACGGCTTCGACGGAAGCACCGTCGAGTCCGACCTCGGCGAAGACCTGCGCCGCCGCCTCGAGGAGCCGGGCTCGCGTGTTCTCCCGGCTGCGGGTTGCGGGTGTCGTCATCGAAACCTCCTGACCCTTCACTCTCGCATGATTCACACCCCGCACACAGACTCTGGCGGGCGGTTCACTTTACGATACATCTATGTATTGAATACACCTGTGTATCCAATCGGCATCTCTCGGAGGAACGCGTGTCCACTCTCCTGTCCTCGCTCGGCCGCTGGTCCTACCGGCACCCGTGGCGGGTCCTCGTCTCCTGGCTCCTCGCGCTCGGCATCGCCGGAGCGGGCGCCCTCGTCCTCGGCGCAGGGACGGACAACTCGTTCTCGATCCCCGGCACCGAGTCGCAGGCGGGACTCGAGCAGCTCTCGCGGTCGTTCCCCCAGGTGAGCGGCACCAGCGCGCAGATCATCGTCGTCGCCGCCGACGGCGACAAGGTCACCGACGACGACTACCGCGACGAGATCGAGCAGTCGATCGGCGATCTCGAGGACCTCGACGGGGTGCTCGCCGCGAACTCGCCGTATGACGAGATGGTCAGGGGCATGATCAACGACGACGAGACGGCGGCGATCGTGCGGCTGCAGTTCGACGGCGAGTCGACCGACGTCTCCGATGAGACGAAGGATGCGCTGCGCTCCGTGTCCGACGATCTCGGCGCCGAGCTCCCCGACGGTGCACAGACCGCGCTCGGCGGCGACCTCTTCGCCACATCGATCCCCGGCCTGACGCTCACCGAGGCGGTCGGACTGCTGATCGCCCTGCTCGTGCTGATCGTGACGTTCCGCTCCTTCGTCGTCGCCGGCCTCCCCCTCCTCACCGCGGTCCTCGGCGTCGGCATCTCGATGGCCGGCATCTTCGCGGCGACCGCGTTCGCCGCCGTCTCCTCCACCACCCCTCTCCTCGCGCTCATGCTCGGCCTGGCGGTCGGCATCGACTATGCGCTGTTCATCATGGCCCGGCATCAGGACCAGGTGCGGGAAGGAGTCGATCCCGAGGAATCCGCGGCCCGAGCCGTCGGCACGGCCGGATCCGCCGTCGTGTTCGCGGGCGTCACTGTGCTCATCGCCCTGATCGGCCTCGGCTTCGCCGGCATCCCGTTCCTCACCACCATGGGCATCGCGGCATCCGTCGCCGTCGCCATCGCGGTCGCGATCGCCGTGACCCTCACCCCCGCGCTGCTCGGCTTCATGAAGGGCAAGGTCGTCGGCCGCCCTCTCAAGGAACGCAAGGCCAGAAAGGGGAAGCCGGCGCCCGCGCCGCGACGCGCGTTCGGCGACCGCTGGGTCGGCGGCGTCACCAAACATCCGATCCTGGTCTCCGCCGCCGTGGTGATCGGCCTCGGGGTCGTGGCGGTTCCCGCGCTGAGCCTGAACCTCGCGCTGCCCAACGCCGGCGTGCTTCCCGCGAGTTCGGAAGCGCGCCAGAGCTACGATCTCGTCGGCGAGGAGTTCGGGCCCGGATTCAACGGCCCCCTGATCCTCACCGGGACCATCGTCACCTCCACCGATCCGCTCACGCTCATGGAGGATCTCGGAGACGCCGTCGCCGACATCCCCGGAGTGAAGGAGGTCGCCCTCTCGACTCCCAATGAGACCGCCGACACGGGCATCGTGCAGATCATCCCCGAGACCGCACCCGACGACCCCGCGACCGCGGATCTCGTCCGCGAGCTCCGGTCGCACCACGACGAGTGGCTCGACGAGTTCGGCATCGACCTGAAGGTCACCGGCTTCACGGCCGTCGGCATCGACATCTCCGATCAGCTCGGCAGCGCGCTCCTGCCGTTCGGCATCTTCGTCATCGGGCTCTCGCTGATCCTGCTCACGATCGTGTTCCGCTCGCTCTGGGTGCCGATCACGGCCGCACTCGGCTACCTCCTCTCGATCGTCGCCGCATTCGGCGTCGTCGGCGCGGTCTTCGAGTGGGGCTGGTTCGCCGACGCCCTGCACGTCGCCAAGGTCGGCCCCATCATCAGCTTCATGCCGATCATCCTGATGGGCGTGCTCTTCGGCTTGGCGATGGACTACCAGGTGTTCCTCGTCTCCCGCATGCGAGAGGACTTCGTCCACGATCCCGCCTCGAAAAGCCCCGACCGCGCGCCCCGTCGCGCGGCCGCACTCCGCGCGGTGCGCAGCGGGTTCACCGGATCGGCGAAGGTCGTCACCGCCGCAGGACTCATCATGTTCGCGGTCTTCGTGGCGTTCGTTCCCGAGGGCGACTCCTCGCTCAAGCCCATCGCCCTCGGCCTCGCCGCCGGCATCGCGATCGACGCCTTCCTCGTACGTATGACCCTGATCCCCGCGCTGATGGCCATCCTGGGCGAGCGCGCCTGGGAGATCCCGTCATGGCTGGAGAAGATCCTCCCCCGCGTCGACATCGAGGGTGAAGCCGTCGAGCGGGAGCGTCACCTGGCCGAGTGGCCCGGCGACGGCTCCGTCGTGGCAGCGGACGACCTGGTGATCAGCGCGGATGCGCCGGTCGTCGAAGGCCTGTCCGTGCGCATCCTCGAGGGCGGCGCCGTGATCGCGACCGGAAGCGACGCGCGCACCCGCCGCGCGCTGGCGCTCACGATCGCCGGCCGCATCGCGCCGAGCGACGGGCGCCTCCGGGTCGCCGGCCACCTGCTCCCCGGCCGCGCGGCCTGGGTGCGCTCGCACGTCGGATGCGTGCTCGTCGACGATGCGGATGCCGCGCTCGCCGATCTCGCCGAAGCCCTGCGGGGCACCTCCGCGGTCGTCGTGATCGACGGGCTCGACCGTCTGAGCGGCGGTCAGCGCGACCAGGCGGAGGCGATGCTGCGGGATGCCGCGGCCTCCCGCCCGCTCGCCGTCTTCGCCACCGCAGCCGATGCCGCATCGGCTCGCACCACTCTCGCCGAGGCCGGATGGCCCGCCGCCGAGACTCTCGACACGCGCGCTCCGCGCCGAATCGCCGCAGAATCCACCGAGGTGACCGCATGACACTCCCCATCGAGCGCGCCCGCTCCCGCAAGCCGGTCACCTGGTTGACCATCCTCGGCGTCCTGCTGCTGCCGGCAGCCATCGGCGGCATCCTCGTCGCGGCGCTGCAGAATCCGACCGAGCGCCTCGACTCCATGACGGCCGCGATCGTGAACCTCGATGAGCCGGTCACGATCGACGACCAGGTCACCCCTCTCGGGCGCCAGCTGGCCTCGGGACTCGTCGAGGGCTCGGACGAGCTGGACTCCAACCTCACCTGGGTGATCTCGAACGAGGACGACGCGAAGGAAGGGCTGGCCGACGGCACCTACCAGGCCGTCATCACCATCCCCGAGGAGTTCTCGGCCGCGGCGACCTCGGCCGGCCAGGCGGTCGCCGCCGGCGGGGGCGACGCGGAGAAGGCCACCATCACCGTGACCACCCCCGACGACGGACTCGTCGCCGACGACCTCATCACGGGTCAGATCGCGAACGTCGCCGCGTCGACCATGGGCACGATGCTCACCGAGGCGACGACGGACAACATCCTCGTCGGCTTCACCACGATCGGCGACCAGATCGGCGAGGCGGCCGACGGCGCCGTGGAGCTCGCCACGGGCGCCCGGTCCGCCGCAGACGGCGCGGCCGCCCTCCCCGACGGCGCCACGCAGCTCGCCTCCGGCGCGGACCAGCTCGCCACCGGCGCGTCGTCGTTGGCCTCCGGACTCGACACCATCGCGGGCAAGACGCGCGAAGCCGCCGCCGGCGCCGGACAGATCGGCGCCGGACTCACGAGCGGCGCCGCGGCCCTGGAGCAGAACGGCATCATCCCCCCCGAGCTGACGGCCGGTGCGGGGAACGTCGCCACCGGAATCCGGGCCCTCGCAGCGGCCTGCGACCCACTCGTCTCGACGCAGAAGTACTGCGACACGCTCAACGAGCTCGCCGGCGGCGCCGAGGGCACGTCGGCCGGGATCAGCGCCGTGGCCGCGCAGGCTCCGGCCACCCTGGCCGCGCAGCTGCGCGAGGCCGGCGCCGGTGCCTCACAGCTCGCGGGCGGGTTGAACCAGCTCGCCGGCGAGGGCATCGACCAGTCCGCGGCCGGTGCGCGCTCGCTGTCCTCCGGTGCGACCCAGCTCTCGGGCGGCGCGACCGAGCTCGCCACGGGCACGACCGAACTCGCCACCGGCCTCGACACCCTCGCAACGGGCACCGGCGACCTCGCCGGCGGTCTGCGCACGGCGGCCGATTCCCTCCCCTCGTTCAGCGATGAGGAATCGACGTCGCTCGCTTCGGTGATCGCCGACCCTGTGTCGACGAACTCCTCGATGAACACGATCTTCGGCCCGACCGCGATCCCGCTGCTCGCCGCCGTGGTGCTGTGGTTCGGCGGCTTCGCGTCCTTCCTCGTGATGCGCGCGCACACCGCCCGCACCCTGACCTCACGGCGTCCGTCCGCCGCCCTGACGCTGCGCGCGTTCGCCCCTGCGGCGCTGATCGGCGCAGCACAGGGACTGCTGGTCTCGCTGGTCGTGCAGATCATCGCCGGCTACGACGCCGCCGCCTGGTGGGTGTTCGCCGGCACAGCGGTGCTCGCCGGCATCGTGTTCGCCGCCGTGAACCAGGCGCTCGTCGCCCTGTTCGGCGGGACCGGGCGCTGGATCGCTGCCCTCGTCGGCGTCCTCGCGGTCGCGACGGGACTCATCTCCACCGTGCCCGACTGGCTCGCCGGTCTCGGCGCCGCACTGCCGACCGCTCCGGCGTTCGCGGGCCTCATCGCAGGGAACGGCTCCGCCATCGCGGCGCTGGTCGTCTGGGGTGTGCTGTCGCTCGTCGCGACCACGCTCGCGGTGACCCTGCGCCGCACGACCTCGGCGAAGGCGGTCCTCGCCACCGCCTAGGTGCGCACGCTCCTCCGAGCACCGCACAGCTTCGGAGATCGGCCTCGACTCGCCGACGATCGCCCTTCGATCACGGCGAGTCGGGCCACAACTCCGAAGCCGTGCCCGGGATCGCACGCGCGCGGCCTAAGCTCGCGTCATGCGCCGACCGTTCATGGACACACCCGATCAGCTCGCCTCGCTGGAGGGGCAGCAGTACCTGGTGCTGCGTCCGACGATCGGTGTCGCCTCGCTCTTCCGAGAGGTGCAGGATGCCGCGCTCGCGCGCTTCGGCGGAGACATCCGGCATCCGCGCACCGAGCACGCCACTCTGCGGGCGTTCGCCGAACCCGACCGCCGGGCGGAACTGGCGGCTCTGATCCGCCGGTGGGCCGCGGACCAGCATCCGATCGAGGTGACGGCCGAGGCCGTCGATGCGTTCCCCGCACCCTGGCAGGTCCTGATCGTGCGCCTCGCCCGCACCGCTTCGCTCGTCTCGGCCTATGCGAGCCTGAGCGCGGCCCTGGAGCACACGGACTTCCGTCGACTCGACGAGCTCAGCGTCGACGACTGGACGTTCCACCTCTCCGTCGTCTACGGCAGGTCACTCGAGCCCGCGGTGTGGGAGGAGTTCCGTCAGGCGTCGGTGAGCGAGCTCGGACGCAAGCCCACCGAGACGATCGTCGAAGCGGAACTGGTCTGGTACCAGGACGGCACCGAGCACGCGGAGCTCATCCCCCTCGGCCGCTGAGGCTTGGGAAACCCAGACCATTCGCGGACGACTGGGCGTGTCCCTGTTCGGCGCGCCGAGGCGACGGCATCCGCTCTCCGTTTTCCGAGAGCGAGCGCAAGCCGAATGGAACCGGGCTCAGCTCAGGCCGGAGTACGCGTGCAGCCCCTTGAAGAACACGTTGACGATCGTGAAGTTGAAGATCACGGCCGAGAATCCCACGATGGCGAGCCATGCCGAGGGGTTGCCGCGCCAACCGCGGGTCGCACGCGCGTGGATGTATCCGGCGTAGATGACCCAGATCACGAAGGTCCAGGTCTCCTTCACGTCGAAGCCCCAGAAGCGGCTCCACGCGTAGTACGCCCAGATCGACCCCGCGATCAGGGTGAAGGTCCAGAGGATGAACCCGATGATCGTGAAGCGGTAGGCCATGCTCTCGAGCCGCTCGGCGGAAGGGAACGTGCGGAGGAAGCCGGGGCCGGTCTTCTCGGCGCCCTCCGAGACGAGGCGCTCGCGTCGCGACTGCATGAGCTGGATGACCGAGAGGGCGAACGCGAGAGCGAAGAACGCGGTCGCGAGGGACGCCACGAACACGTGGATGACGAGCCAGACGCTCTTCAGCGGGTCCATGAGCGGAGAGATCTCGACGTAGAAATTCGTCGCCGCGAGGCCGAGGAGCACCACGACGAGACCCGTGATGAACGTGCCGAGGAAGCGCAGGTCGATGCGGGTCAGCACCACGAGGAAGACCGCGACGATGAGCAGCGTGCCGATCATCGCGAACTCGTAGAGGTTCGCCCACGGCACGCGTCCGGCCGCGATGCCCCGGGTCAGGGTCGCCCCGAGATGGAAGGCGAAGGCGAGCACGGTGAGCGAGGTGCCGATCCGCGCCATCACGAACCGCTGCGGCTTGGCGTCTGCCCCGGATGCCGCACCGGATGCCGTGACGGCCGCTCCCCTGCCGGCGCCGACGAGTACGGACTCGCGGACGGTCTGCGCATCCGCCGAGGCCTCGGACCGGCGCGCGAGATCGAAGGCGAACGCCACGAAGGCGGCCGCGTAGATCGCGATCGCCGTCCAGAGCAGGATCGGCGAGATCTCGTTGAGCTCGAGCATGGTGTCAGTCTACTTTCGGGGAATCGGATGCCGGGGGCTGCTGCTCCGTGGACGGATCGGCGTCGTCCTGGGATTCGCGGGCGATCGTGCCGCCCGCCGCGTCTAGCAGACGCGCGTGACCGGCGACGAGGTCGTCGACGGCGCCGGCGAGGGTCGGGTCCTCGCCCCGGGCGAGCGCGGCGTACTCGAGGTTCACGGCGCCGCCGTCGGCCGTGGCCTTCACCCAGACACGGCGTCGGGGGACGAACAGGGCGATCATGAGGCCTGCGAGGGCGAGCAGCGCGAAGCCGAGCACCCAGGGGCCGGAGTCGTCGCGGTGGATCTGCAGCGACGCGAACCGCTTGACGGACTCGGAGGCGTCGGTGGCCCCCGCCGGCGACTCGTCGTCGAACGTGACGCTGCCGAGGCCGTTCGGGAGCTCGGCCGTCTCGCCCGGCGTGAGCTCGATCGACTCGACATCGGTGGTGCGTCCGGTCAGCTTGGTCATCCCGGTGGTGTCGAGCACGTAGACCGATCGAGGGACGCCGTCGTTGATGCCCAGATCGCCGGTGTAGACGTCGAGGGTCAGCGTCGGGTTGGTCAGGTCGCCGTAGGCGGAGAAGAACGCACCGCTCTCGAGGATGCCCGTCGTCGGATAGAAGAAGCCGACCAGGCCGACCTGCTCCGCGAGCCCGTCCGGGATCTTGAGGACGCCGAGCGACGTCATGTTGTTGTCCTGCGGGAGGAACGGCGTGCTGTTCGTGAAGACGACCTCGCCGTCGGGGTCGCGCACCGTGACGGTCGGGGCGTAGCCGTTGCCGAGCAGGAAGACGTCGTCGTCGGCCACCGCGAGGGGTTCGTTGACCTTCACGGCGCCGGTGCGCTCGTCGCCCTTCTCCTGCACGGTCATGTTCGCGGAGAAGTTGCCCGCCTGCCCGGAGCCGGGCTCGCCGAACGGCTGGTAGGACACGTCGAACGAGTCGAGCCGCATCGAGTACGGCGCGAGCGCGTCGTCGCCCACGAAGCGCCCGCGGTTCATCGAGTCGTAGTCGACCAGCGTGTTCGCGAACGTCTCGCCTTCGACGAGCACGCGCTGGCCCGTGTACGAGAACCCACCGCCGATGCCGACCGTGACCAGCACGCCGACGAGTGCCAGGTGGAAGAGCAGGTTGCCCGTCTCGCGCCAGTAGCCGCGTTCGGCCGACACGGAGAAGGTGCGGCCGCGGTCGTAGCGCTCCACTCGGTAGCCGAGGGCCTTCAGCTGCTTCGTCGCGACATCGATCGACGCGGATGCCGCGGCCTCGACATCCGACTGGATCCCGGGGCCCGAAGGATCCCGCACCACTGCGCGGTAGTCCTCGAGCCGCTGCAGCCGCGCGGGCGTGCGCGGCGGACGGGCGCGCAGCGCCTTCGCATGGTGTTTGATGCGCGGGATGACGCAGCCGACCAGCGAGGCGAACAGCAGCAGGTAGATCGCCGAGAACCACGGCGACAGATAGACGTCGAACAGCTTCAGCGCGTCGAGCACCGGGAAGAGGTCGGGGTTGTCGCGCTGCCACTGCGTGACGCCGTTCGGGTCCGCCATCCGCTGCGGGAAGATCGAGCCGGGGATCGCCGCGATCGCGAGCACGAGCAGCAGGATCAGCGCGGTGCGCATCGAGGTGAGCTGTCGCCACCCCCACCGGAGCCAGCCGACGAGGCCGAGCCGCGGCTGCGTGATCGTGTCGTCGCCGTCGACGTGGTCGGACGGGCGGAGCGGATCGCTGGTGGTGTCGCTGTTCACGGCATCCTTGTTGTTCGTTGCGTCGGTCTCAGAGCGGGAGGATGACACTGCCGATCACCGCCGTCAGCCGGGACATGATGTCGGTCCACAGCCCTGTCACCATCAGGATGCCGAGGACGACGAGCAGCACGCCCCCGATGATGTTCACGACGCGGATGTGCCGGCGCAGGAACCCGATCGCCTTGGTCGCCCAGCCGAAGCCGAGAGCCACGAGCAGGAACGGGATGCCGAGGCCCAGGGAGTAGGCGAGTCCGAGGAAGCCCGCCCGCACGGGGTCGCCGGCGTTGAACGACAGTGCGACGATCGCGGCGAGCGTCGGCCCCATGCAGGGAGCCCAGCCGATGCCGAGCGCGATGCCCAGCAGCGGAGCGCCCGCGATGCCGACCTTCGAGTCGACGTGGAACCGGAACTCGCGCTGGGCGAAGCCGAACAGTCCGAGGAACACCAGCCCCATCGCGATGATGACCACGCCGAGGATGCGGGTGATCAGATCGCCCCACCGCAGCAGGAAGACACCTGCCGTGCCGCCGAGCACTGTGTAGAGGATGAAGACGATGCTGAACCCGAGGATGAACAGCAGCACCCCGAGCACGAGCCGCCCCCGCGTGGGAGCCTCAGCGGTCGCACGACTGGGTCCCTGAGCCTGTCGAAGGGCGCCGTCGGACGACACACCCCGCGGCGCCACCGCGCCGCCGAGGAATCCGAGATAGCCGGGCACGAGCGGCAGCACGCACGGGGACAGGAACGACACGAGCCCCGCCAGCATGGCCACCGGGATCGCGAGCCAGAGGGCGCCGGATCCGATGATCGTCTCGGTGTTCACAGCGCTCCCGCGGCGGTCACGTGGTCTCCGCGAGCGCGTCCTTGACGAGCGTGGAGAGGATCGAGGTGCCGTCGATCGGGCCGATGATGCGGGCGGCGACGCGGCCCTGCTTGTCGAGGACCAGCGTCGTCGGCGTGGCGGCGATCGGGGTGACCTCGGCGAAGGCGAGCTTGGCCTCGGCGGTGTCGACGTCGATCAGGCTCGGGTAGGTGATGCCGTATTCCTCGGCGAACGCGACGGCCGTGTCGGCCTGGTCGCGGGTGTTGATGCCCACGAACGAGACGCCGTCGCCCTCGTGCTCCTGCCAGACGCTCTCCAGCGCGGCGGCTTCGACCCGGCAGGGTGCGCACCCCGCGTACCAGAAGTTGACGACCGTGACCTGGCCCGCGAGGTCGGCGCTGTCGAAGGTGTCGCCGGTCTCGGTGACGCCGCCGAAGTCCACCGGCTCTCCGCGCTCGGCCTCGGGGATCTCTACGATCGCACCGTCGGCGGCGACGTAGCCGGTGTTGTCTCCGCTGAGGAAGGATTCGCTGACCGGATCAGGAGCGCAGGCGCTCAAGCCGACGGCGAAGACCGCGGCGAGCGCGACTCCGAGCGCACGGCGCGGGAAGCGCTTGCGGGAGGGGCGGCCGCTGCGGATCGAACCTTCGACGGGCTCGGGGACCCAATACGCGGATGGCACGATTCCCAGTTTACGTGCGGGTTCCTATGCATGGGGTGGACAGCTCCCGGCATCCGGTGGGCGTCACCTGCAGGGTCACACCGCCCCGACGTCCACCGCCCCATCGGTCGCCGCGGGCTCCGCATAGCCCACTTCGCGCCAGACGTCGCCGATGCGCTCGAACGAGGTCACGCTCGACAGCGCGCAGCGCCGCGTGCGCGGATCATGACGGAGCGGAAGACCCGCGACGCGAAGGTGCGTGATCCAGATCGGAGCCTGGTGCGACACCATCACGACATCGCCGCCGTCGGCGGCATCCCACGCTTCGTCCATGACGCCCAGCATCCGCTCGGCGATCGACGCGTACGGCTCGCCCCAGCTGGGGGTCGCCGGCTGACGCAGGTGCCACCAGTTGAGCGGGTTCATCAGCGAGCGTCGCATCCGCGTGCCCTCGAAGACGTTCGTCGGCTCGATCAGACGGATCTCGATCTCCGGCACGAGATCGAACCGCTCTGCGAACGGCTCGGCCGACTCCTGTGCGCGCTCGAGCGGCGACGAGTACAGTGCCGCGATCGGCCGGTCGAGGGCGGCGACATGGTCCGCCGCCGCCCTCGCCATCCGCCGACCGGCTTCACTCAGGTGATAGTCCGGCAGCCGCCCGTAGAGCACGCGATGAGGATTGTGCACCTCACCGTGTCTGACGAGATGCAGGCGTTCTCCCGGCATCAGACCTTGTTGTACTGGGCCGAGCCGAAGCCGATGATCAGATGGCCGATGAAGGGGAACAGCCACAGCAGGAAGAAGGAGAAGACTCCGCCCTTTCCGAAGTTCTTGCCTTCCTTGATGGCGACGACGATCGCGAAGACGATGTTGACGATCGGGATCAGGTAGAGCAGAGCCGCCCAGCCCGACATGCCGGCGATCTTGACCAGGATCACCCAGTTGACGATCGGGATCAGCGCGAGGATGCCCGGGTATCCCGCCTTCGAGAAGACCTTCCACATCGTGATCGCGTAGATCAGGTAGTAGATCACCGAGATGACGACCGAGCTCGTATTGAAGACCTGCTCGCTGAGCATGTTGGAATCCATGGGTTCTCCCTCATTGTTCGCCCGACGGTCCCTCGTACCGTCCGTGGCTTTCGGCGTGAGTCTAGCGACTGCGCTCGACTCGTCGTGGTGGCAACGCCCACCCCGCATCGCCGCGTGTTCTCGCGCCCGTAGACTGGGCGGGTTCGCCATTTCCCAGATCAGAAGGAATCCTCCGTGCTTCGCACCCACTCGGCAGGCTCACTGCGAGCCGAGCACATCGGTCAGACCGTCACCCTCTCGGGTTGGGTCGATCGCCGTCGTGATCACGGAGGAGTCGCCTTCATCGATCTGCGGGATGCGTCGGGCATCGCCCAGGTCGTGATCCGCGACGAGGAGATCGCCCATCCGCTGCGCAACGAGTTCGTGCTGCAGGTGACCGGCGAGGTCTCGCGGCGCCCGGAGGGCAACTCGAACCCGAACCTGCCGACCGGCGAGATCGAGCTCATCGCGAGCGAGGTCGTGGTTCTGAACGAGTCCGCGCCGCTGCCGTTCCAGGTGTCGACGGCCGTCGCCGACACCGAGACGGTCGGTGAAGAGGCGCGCCTCAAGTACCGCTACCTCGACCTGCGCCGCCCGGCTCAGGCGTCGAACCTGCGCCTGCGCTCGAACGTCTACAAGGCGATCCGCGACGTGCTGCACGCCGAGGACTTCACCGAGGTGGAGACCCCGACGCTCACGCACTCGACGCCCGAGGGCGCCCGCGACTTCCTGGTGCCCGCACGCCTGAGCCCTGGCAGCTGGTACGCCCTGCCGCAGTCGCCGCAACTGTTCAAGCAGCTGCTGATGGTCGGCGGCGTCGAGAAGTACTTCCAGATCGCACGCTGCTACCGCGATGAGGACTTCCGCGCCGACCGCCAGCCGGAGTTCACGCAGCTCGACATCGAGATGAGCTTCGTCGACCAGGAAGACGTCATCGCGCTGATGGAGTCGCTCGTCGTGGCGATGTGGAAGACCATCGGCGTCGAGGTCTCGACCCCGCTGCCGCGCCTGACCTACGCCGACGCCATGGCGAAGTACGGCTCCGACAAGCCCGACCTGCGCTTCGGACTCGAGCTGGTCGAGGCGACCGACTACTTCGCGGAGACGCCCTTCCGGGTGTTCCAGGCGGAGTACGTCGGAGCGGTGCGGATGCCGGGCGGCGCGAGCCAGCCCCGAAAGCAGCTCGACGCCTGGCAGGACTGGGCGAAGCAGCGCGGCGCCCGCGGACTCGCCTACGTGCTCTTCAACGAGGACGGCTCGCTCGGCGGCCCCGCCGCGAAGAACCTGTCCGAGGCCGAACAGGCGGGCCTCGCGGCCCTCGTCGGCGCGGAGCCCGGCGACTGCGTCTTCTTCGCCGCTGGTTCCGCCAAGGAGAGCCGCGCGCTGCTCGGCGCCGCACGCGTCGAGATCGGCCGTCGCCTCGGCTACCTGAACCCCGACGAATTCGCGTTCACCTGGGTCGTCGACGCCCCGATGTTCGAGCCTGCGGCGGATGCCGTCGCCTCGGGCGACGTCGCCGTCGGCGCCGGCGCCTGGACCGCCGTGCACCACGCATTCACGGGTCCGAAGCCGGAGTTCGCGGACACGTTCGACATCGACCCCGGCTCTGCTCTGGCCTACGCATACGACATCGTGTGCAACGGCTCGGAGCTCGGCGGAGGCTCGATCCGCATCCACCGCGAAGACGTGCAGAAGCGCGTGTTCGAGGTCATGGGGATCAGCGACGAGCAGGCCGACGAGCAGTTCGGATTCCTCCTCGACGCGTTCAAGTTCGGCGCCCCGCCGCACGGTGGGATCGCGCTCGGCATGGACCGCGTGCTGCAGCACCTGTCGAAGACCGACTCGATCCGCGAGGTCATCGCCTTCCCGAAGTCCGGCAACGGCTTCGACCCGCTGACCGCCGCTCCTGCGCCGATCACCCCGGCGCAGCGCGCCGAGGCCGGCGTCGACTTCGAGCCCGAGGACGACGAGGCCTGACCGCCTGACCACTCGACGTCTTGTGGGCACCTCATGTCGGAATGGCTCTTTCATTCCGACATGAGGTGCCAACTTGGTTTCTGGCGCGCGCTTCGTATTGACACCTCTTGCCGCTTTCCCGCGCTCATTCCGACGCGAGGTGTCAACTTCAGCGCCGACGTCACATCGCCGCTGAGCTCGGCACCGAGTCGATGCGGGGGTGATCAGCCGATCGTGGCGAGCGCGGGCGCGATGTTCTCGTTCCAGACGTCGAAGCCGAGCTTGCCGATCAGGCCGATGACGACGACGAGGAACACCACACGGATGAACGTCGTGCCTCGTGAGATCGCCATCCGCGAGCCGAGGTAGCTGCCGGCCACATTCGCCACCGCGAGGATGCCGCCGAGCAGCCACAGCACCGATCCGTTCGGGATGAAGAGCAGCAGCGCGCCCGCGTTCGTCGCGAAGTTCACGATCTTGGCTTTGGCGCTCGCCTGCAGGAAGTCGTAGCCGAGCAGCGCCACGAGGGTGATCACGAGGAACGTGCCGGTTCCCGGGCCGATCATGCCGTCGTAGAAGCCGATCGCGAGACCCGCGAGCCCCGCCATGACGTGATGCTTGTGCCCCTGGAATCGCAGTTTCGTCGCCGCGCCCATCTGCGGCTTGAACGCGGTGAACAGAGCGACGGCCAGCAGCGCCACCACGATGATCGGCTTGAAGGCGGCAGGCGGCAGGATCGTCGCCACGGCCGCGCCCCCGAAGGATCCGGCGAGCGCGATCCCGGCCATCGGAAGAGCCGTGCGGATGTCGGGTTTCGCCCGCCGATAGTACGTGACGCTGCTGGTCGCCGTGCCGAAGACCGATGCGAGCTTGTTCGTCGCGAGCGCCTGGATCGGCGCGATGCCCGGGATCAGCAGCAGAGCGGGCAGCTGTAGCAGGCCTCCGCCTCCGACGACGGCGTCGATCCAGCCGGCCGCGAAAGCCGCCACGACGACGAGGATCAGCATCCCCCAGGTGAGCTGCTCGAGCCCGAGGAGTGCGCCGATGTCCATCCCCTCAGGATGTCAGACTGGGACCATGCTCGACGCACTCCCCCTCCCGCACCCGATCGACTCCCGCCTGGGCGAAGCGACCGTGCGCAGGGCGACACCGAACGACGCGGATGCCGTCATCGCCTTGCTCGCGGACGATCCGATCAGCGCGGCACGCGGCGATGTGGCATCCGAAGAAGACCGTCCCGCGTATGTCGCGGGGCTCGTCGAGATCCTCGCCGATCCGTCGAACGACCTGCTGGTCGCCGAACTCGACGGCGTGATCGTCGGCACCCTGCAGCTGACGTCGATTCCCGGGATGGCGAGGCGTGGCGCGCGCCGTCTGCTGGTCGAGGCCGTGCGCGTGCGCAGTGACCTGCGCTCCTCCGGCATCGGCTCGGGGATCATGCGCTGGGTATCCGACTCCGCCGCCCCCGCACTCGGAGCCGCGATGGTGCAGCTCACATCCGACGCGAGCCGCATCGACGCCCACCGCTTCTACGAGCACCTCGGCTACGTCGGGTCGCACAAGGGATTCAAGTTCGCCGTGCCGCAGGACTGATCGCCACCGGCATCCGATCCGCCACCACCCGGCCACCCGGCGTTCACCCGCGCCGCGCCGACCGGTAACTCCGCACCCATAGTGTCCTCTCGCAACCCCGAACCGGCCTTCGCCGGTCACCCGAGAGGACATTCATGGCTCGCAACATCCGCCGCGCGCGCATCGGCGCCGGCATCGCCCTGGCCACCACGGCCGTACTCGCGCTCACCGCCTGCTCCGGCGCTGCTGACGCCACCGCCGGTGGCGGCGACTCCGATGTCGACGCGGCATCCGCGACGTCCGTCGCCGACTTCGGCACGTTCGCCGACCTCGAGGCCGCGGCGAAGGAAGAGGGGCAGCTCAACGTCATCGCGCTCCCGCGCGACTGGGCGAACTACGGCGAGATCCTCGACCTGTTCGCCGAGAAGTACCCGGAGATCACGATCAACGAGGCCTCTCCCGATGTCTCGAGCGCCGAGGAGATCCAGGCCGCCGAGACCAACAAGGGCCTCGACACCGCTCCCGACGTGTTCGACCTGGGCCTCACGGTCGCACTGCAGAACACCGACACCTTCGCCCCCTACAAGGTCGAGACCTGGGACGACATCCCCGAGGCCCTCAAGGAGAAGACCGGTCTGTTCGTCGGCGACTACGGCGGATACATGTCGATCGGCTACGACTCCTCGAAGTTCGATGCCCCTGAGTCGCTCGACGACCTGAAGAGCGCCGCCTACAAGGGCGCGGTGGCGATCAACGGCGACCCGACGCAGGCCGGTGCGGCATTCGCCGCGGTGGGCCTCGCCACGGTCCAGTCCGACGGCACGCTCGACGACTTCCAGCCCGGCATCGACTTCTTCTCCGAGATGCAGAAGGCCGGCAACCTGCTCAAGGTCGACGTCACCACCGCCACCGTCACGAGCGGCGAGACCCCGGTCGTCTTCGACTGGGACTACCTGAACGCCGCGCACACGGCCGACAACGAGAACTGGAAGGTCGTCGTCCTCGACGGCACCGGTTACGCCGGCTACTACAACCAGGCGATCAACAAGGATGCCCCGAACCCGGCAGCCGCACGCCTGTGGCAGGAGTTCCTCTACAGCGACGAGGTGCAGAACCTGTGGCTCAAGGGCGGCGCACGTCCCGCGCGCATGGGGGCCATGACCGAGGCCGGTACGATCGACGCCGACCTCGCCGCAGCCCTGCCCGAGGTTCCGGCCGAGACGGTCGTCCCGACCGAGGAGCAGTCCACGAGCGCCGGCACGCTGCTCGGCGAGAAGTGGGCCGCGGCCGTCCAGTGACGACGATCTCCGTAGCGGGGACGGATGCCGCGGCATCCGGCCCCGTCACCGCCGCCGGGTCCTCGCGTGAAGCGGGGGCCCGGCGGTCCGCGCCTTCGTGGGCCTGGCTGGGCCTCGTGCCCTTCGCCGCCTACGTCGTCCTCTTCCTGGCGGTCCCGACCATCCTGGCGATCGGCTCGGGCTTCTTCGCGGACGACGGCAGCCTCACCTGGACGAACGTCTCGGCGCTGGCCGATCCGGTGGTGCTGACCACGTTCGCCAACTCCGCCGGCCTGTCGCTGCTGACCGCCGTCGTCGGCGCTCTCGTCGGCGCCCTCGTCTGCTACGCACTGCTCGGCATGAACCCCGAAGGCGCGGTCCGCTCTATGGTGGATGCCGCGTCCGGCGTGCTCGCGCAGTTCGGCGGCGTCATGCTGGCGTTCGCGTTCATCGCGACGATCGGCATCCAGGGCGTCCTCAAACTCTTCCTCCAGGACGCCTTCGGGATCGACATCTACGCGAACGGCACGTGGCTGTACGAGCTGCCCGGCCTGATCCTGCCGTACATCTACTTCCAGATCCCGCTCATGGTGATCACGTTCATGCCCGCACTCGCCGCGCTCAAGCCGCAGTGGTCCGAGGCGAACCTGACTCTCGGCGGCACCCGCGCGAGCTTCTGGGTGCGCATCGGCATCCCCGTGCTCGCGCCCTCTTTCCTCGCCAGCCTGCTGCTGCTGTTCGCGAACGCCTTCTCGTCCTATGCGACCGCCGCGGCTCTCGCCAGCCAGGGCTCGCAGATCGTGCCGCTGCAGATCCGCACCGCTCTCACCAGTGAGACCGTGCTCGGTCGGGAGAACCTCGCCGGGGCGCTCGCGCTCGGCATGATCCTCATCGTCGGAGTCGTGATGGGCCTGTATTCGCTCATCCAGCGCCGAGCCGCGAGGTGGCAGTCATGAACCGGCTCGGCCCCTCGCTCGCGACCCGCTGGGCCATCGGCATCCTCGTGGGTGCCTTCTTCGCCATCCCGCTGGTGTCGACGTTCCTGTTCACGCTGCGCGATCCGTCCGGCGGAATGTCCCTCACGCACTGGACCGCCCTGTTCGACCCTGCGGCATCCGCCGCGATCAAGCCGATCTGGACCGGACTCGGCAACTCGCTGATCCTGGCGCTCGTCACCGTCCTGATCGTCCTCTTCCTGCTGGCGCCGACGATGATCCTGGTGAACCTGCGGTTCCCGAAGATCAAGCCGGCCTTCGAGTTCGCCGTGCTGCTGCCGATCTCGATCCCGGCGATCGTGCTCGTCGTCGGTCTCGCCCCGATCTACCTGCAGATCGGTCGAGCGCTCGGCACGGGCACCTGGACGCTCGCCTTCGCGTACGGCATCACGGTGCTGCCGTTCGCCTTCCGCTCCATCCAGGCATCGATCGACGCGGCCGATCTGCGCACGCTGGCCGAGGCCGCCCGCTCCCTCGGGGCGAGCTGGCCGACGGTCGTGCTGAAGGTGCTCGCTCCGAATTTGCGCCAGGGTCTGCTCGCGGCATCGCTCATCTCCATCGCCGTCGTGCTCGGCGAATTCACGATCGCCTCGCTTCTGAACCGCCAGGTGTTCCAGACCGCGATGGTGGTCGTCCAGAAGCAGGACCCGTACGCGCCGGCGATCTTCACCCTGCTGGCGCTGGTCTTCGTCTTCGTCCTGCTCCTCGTCATCGGCCGCGTCGCCCGCGGCACCGGAAAGGCCCGCTCATGACCCTCGACCACGCCCTCCCCCGCACGAAGGACAACGTGCTGCTCGCCGAGGCCGGCGAAGGCACCCGCGTCGAGCTGCGGGGCATCGTGAAGAGCTATGCCGGCACCCGCGTGCTGCACGGCGTCGACCTCGACATCGCCCCCGGCGAGTTCGTCTCGCTGCTCGGCCCGTCCGGCTGCGGCAAGACGACGCTCCTGCGTGTGCTCGCCGGTCTCGAGGGTGCCGACGAGGGAGCCGTGCTGCTCGGCGGCGGAGACGTGTCGCGAGTGCCGACGAACAAGCGCGACATCGGCATGGTCTTCCAGTCCTACTCGCTGTTCCCGCACCTGCGCGTGGTCGACAACACCGCGTTCGGCCTGCGCCGGCGTGGAGCCGGCAAGGCGGATGCCGCGAAGCGCTCGCTCGACGCCCTCGCGCTCGTCGGTCTCGCGGATTTCGCCGATCGCTTCCCGCATCAGCTCTCGGGCGGTCAGCAGCAGCGCGTCGCGCTGGCACGCGCACTGGTCACCGAGCCCAAGGTGCTGCTCCTGGACGAGCCGCTGTCGGCCCTCGACGCGAAGGTGCGCGTGCAGCTGCGCGACGAGATCCGCCGCATCCAGCTGCGCCTCGGCATCACGACCGTCTTCGTGACGCATGACCAGGAGGAAGCGTTGGCCGTCTCCGATCGGATCGCGGTGATGAACTCCGGCCGGATCGAGCAGATCGGCTCGCCGGAGCAGCTGTACACGACCCCCTCGACGGCCGGCGTCGCGGCGTTCGTCGGACTGTCGAGCGTCGTCTCCGGCGTCGCCGAGGGCGATCACGTCATAGTGTGGGGGCAGGCGCTGCCGCTGCAGACGCCCGCCGACGGTCCGGTCGACGTGTACCTGCGGCCCGAGAACGTGTACTTCGCCTCCGAAGCGGATGCCGCGACCGACGCGCTGGTCGAGGAGAGCACTTTCCTCGGGAGCATGCGACGCACACTGGTGCGGACGGAGTCGGGCGAGCTCGTCCGCGTGCAGCACGCCCCCGGCATCCATCCCTCCTTCGGCGACCGCGTGCGCATCGCCGTCGCTCCGGAGCCCGTCGCGGTGCATCCGCGCGGCTGATCCGCCTCTTCCCTCCGATATATGGGTAGGGATAGCGTGAGGGCGAAGGGTCGATCTCCCGACCCGACAGAGAGAGGACGCCTCCATGGCAGGCAAGTTCGAGCTGTACACCGACAAGTCCGGCGGGTACCGCTTCCGTCTGAAGGCCGGCAACGGCGAGGTCATCGCGACCAGCGAGAGTTACACCACGAAGGCCGCCGCGAAGAACGGTATCGAGTCCGTCCAGAACAACGCTCCGGGCGCCGACGTCGTCGAGGTCTGACAGCTCGCTCCTCGTCGAGCGGGGAGCCCCGCAGCACACGAAACGCCTCATGCTCCGTGGAGCATGAGGCGTTTCGTCTCAGCGGATCACAGCACGCGGGACAGGAAGTCCTTCGTGCGCTGGTTCTGCGGGTTCCCGAGGACCTCGCGCGGGTCGCCCTCCTCGACGATGTGACCGCCGTCCATGAAGATCAGGCGTGAGCCGACCTCACGAGCGAAGCCCATCTCGTGCGTGACGACGAGCATCGTCATGCCCTCGTCCGCGAGGGAGCGCATGACCTGCAGCACTTCGCCGACGAGCTCGGGGTCGAGCGCCGAGGTGGGCTCGTCGAACAGCATCATGTCGGGGTTCATGCAGAGCGCCCTGGCGATCGCCACGCGCTGCTGCTGACCACCCGACAGGTGCCCCGGATAAGCGTCGGCCTTCTCCGCCAGACCCACGCGGGCGAGCATCGCGAGCGCGACCTTCTCGGCCTCGACCTTGGAGCGCTTCTTCACACGCTGCTGCGCGATCATGAGGTTGCCCATGACGTCGAGGTGCGGGAACAGGTTGAAGCTCTGGAACACCATGCCGATGCGCGTGCGCACGCGGTCGATGTCGACGTCGGGGTCGGTGATGTCTATGCCCTCGATGAGCACCTTGCCGCCGGTCGGCTCCTCGAGCAGGTTCACGGAGCGCAGCAGCGTCGATTTGCCCGACCCCGAGGGGCCGATCACGCAGACGACCTCGCCGGCGGTGACCGTGAGATCGATGCCCTTGAGCACCTCGTTGTCGCCGAAGCTCTTCACGAGCCCCTGCAGGTCGATCGCCGGGGCGTGCACATCAATCAGGTCGGTGATCATCGCTGCTTCGCCATCCGTCGTTCCAGCCACGCACTGAAGCGTGTGAGGGGGATCGTCACGATCAGGTACAGGATCGCCGCCATGATCAGCGGCGTCGCGTTCGTGTTCTGCGTCGCCGCGTCACGGGCGAAGTTGGTGAGCTCCTTCGACCAGATGAAGGTTCCCGCCACGAAGAGCAGCGAGGTGTCCTTCAGCAGCAGCACGAACTCGTTCGTCAGCGGCGGGATGATGATCCGGAATCCCTGCGGCACGATGATCCAGAAGGTGGTCTTCATGGGCGACATGCCGAGAGAGCGCGCTGCCTCGGTCTGACCCTTCGGGACCGCCTGGATGCCGGCGCGGATCGTCTCCGCCATGTAGGCGGACGCCACGAGGATCAGACCGATCAGTCCCAGGACGACAGGACCGCCGAGATCGCGCCCCGAGATGCCGAGCGCGATCGGCAGGATGAAGGCCACCGCGAAGATCGTGAGGATCGCGGGGAGCCCGCGGAACAGCTCGATCCACGCCGTTGCGATCCACCGGAACGGACCGATGCTCGACAGCTTGAGCAGTGCCAGCACGACGCCGAGCACGAGCCCGGCGACGAAGGCCACCGCGGTGAACCACAGGGTGTTGACGAGCGCGGTCGTGATGATCCCCGGGAACATCTTGATCGCGACTTCGGGGTTGAAGAACAGCGGACCGATCTTCGCCCAGTCAGTGCTGACCGCCGCCCAGACGACGACGGCGATCAGCACCACGTAGACGATGTACCGATAGAGCTTGCTCTTCGTGCTGCGCCTCAACGCCATTGTCAAGGTCTCCTTGCTCTACGCTGCTCGCCGATTACTTCGCGGTGAAGTAGTTGTCGTAGATCGTCTGGTAGTCGCCGTCGTCCTGCAGCTCCTTCAGCGCGCCGTTGATCGCCTCGCGCAGCTCGTCCTTCTCGCCCTTGGCGAAGGCAAAGCCGTAGGACTCGCCGGTCTCGTACTCCTCGACGATCTTGTAGGCCTTGTCGGCCTTCTCGTGCTCGAGGTTCACCGGCTGGTCCTGCAGGATGGCGTCGATCTGGCCGGCCTGCATCGCGGGCCACAGCTCGCCGTCGGAGGGGTACTGCACGAGCTGGGCGCCGGTCGCGTTCTCGGTCGCGTAGGCCTCGCCCGTCGTGCCCTGCTGCACGCCGACGTTCTTGCCGGAGAGGTCGTCGATCGACTTGATGCCCGAGTCGGTGCGCACGAGCAGCGACTGCAGCGACTCGTAGTACGGGTCGGAGAAGTCGATGTTGGCCTTGCGCTCGTCGGTGATCGTCATGGCCGAGGCGCCGATGTCGCAGGTGCCGGCCGCGAGGGTCGTTCCGGACTGGAGCGCGTCGAATCCGACGTCCTGGACGGAGAGCTTGAGGTCGAGCTTCTTCGCGATCGCGTCGAGCAGGTCGATGTCGAAACCGGTGTACCCGGTGCCGTTGTCGCCACCCTCGAACTCGAAGGGAGCGTAGGGGATGTCGGAGCAGACCGTCAGCGTCCCCGCCTCGACCAGGCCGTACTCGTCGCCCGCGGCGGGCTCCTCGCCGGAGTCACCGGCGCCCGTGGCGCAACCGGCGAGGGCGAGGGTGGCGGTCGCCACGAGAGCGAGGCCGGCGAGGATGTTGCGACGTTGCATGTCGACTCCAGAGTGAGACGAGGGCAATGACGCCCAGGGACAGGTAGGTGATCATCTAAACATGCGGCTCGTCGCGCCGACCAACGGGAAGGTACTGCGGCGGATCACATTTGTGTTGCAAGTGTGACGAATCATGACGTACCCGACGGGACGCAGCGGGCTCGGCACCGGCTGTTCACCTCGAGTGACTATCCTCTGTG
>Ga0307406_10000464_pt1 | contig 23488 bp, 17 predicted proteins | sample 322Cmetagenome_3_FD_203706 | JGI IMG/M metagenome (GOLD analysis project Ga0307406, IMG submission 203706) | Maize rhizosphere microbial communities from greenhouse at UC Davis, California, United States - 322HYB-C-2 | ecosystem: Host-associated > Plants > Roots > Rhizosphere > Soil | place...
GGCGCAACGTAATCGGCGGAGTCCTGCAAACTTGCTCGACGAAGCCAATGACCGGCTTTTTCCGCGACGGTTGCTGCCGCACCGGACGTGGCGATGTCGGGGTGCATGTCGTCTGCGCCAGCGTGACCGAGGAGTTTCTTGCGTGGTCGAAGTCCCGCGGAAATGACCTCAGCACGCCGCGCCCCGAGTTTGACTTTCCCGGCCTGAAGCCCGGCGACCGCTGGTGCCTGTGCGCCGCCCGCTGGAAGGAAGCGCTGGATGCAGGACACGCCCCGGCTGTGGTGCTGGAGTCGACGCACGAGTCGGCACTGGAGTTCGTGGATCTGCAGGATCTACGGGCGCATGCGATGAAGTGAGGGCGGCCCTGTGGCTGGTAGGTAAACCCGGGGGCGGGCTTGAAGGGACCGTTCGAGTCCCCTTGAAGGCGGACTACGTGCCCTTGAAAACCGAGCTTGGGGTTGCTTCTTACTTCGGACGATGCGGCTCGAAGGTCATGGCGCGCTCGTGGTCGCGGGCCTTGGCCGTGCGGCGGGCTTCCTTGAAGAAGTGCTCCTGGGCGCGGAATTTCTTTTCTCCCGCGGCAGGCTTCAGGCGCTCTGATGAACCATCGGGCAGGATTTTCGAAGCCTGGGTGTTGTCTTGGAAAAACGATTCCAAGATCCGCAGCAGGCGACGTCGCGCGCGGCTGTCCTCGATGGGCACCATCAGCTCGACGCGGCGGTCGAGGTTGCGGCCCATCCAGTCGGCGGAGGCGATGAAGATCTCGGGGTCGCCGCCGTGGTGGAAGTAGAAGATCCGCGCGTGCTCAAGGTAGCGGTCGATGACCGAGACCACGCGGATGTGCTTCGAGTGCTTCGCGTCGCCGGTTTTCAGGCAGCAGATGCCGCGGACGTTCAGGTTGATCTCCACGCCGGCCTTCGACGCCTGATAGAGGGCGGCGATGATGTCCGGATCCTGGAGCGAGTTCACCTTCGCCAGGATGCGCGCCGGTTCGCCTTGGCGGGCACGCTCGGCTTCGGAGGCGATCAGGTCGAGCAGACGCGGCTTCATTGCCGTCGGTGCCGGGACGAGGCGCTGGAAGCGCAGCAGCTTCGAGCGGCCGGTGACCGCGTTGAAGAACAGCGAGGCATCCGAACCATATTCGGGACGGCAGGTGAGTAGCGAAATGTCGGTGTAGAGACGGGCGGTGGCCTCGTTGTAGTTGCCGGTGCCGAGGTGGACGTAGCGGCGCAGGCGGCCGTCCTCGCGGCGGACCACGAGACAGATCTTGGCGTGGGTCTTGAGGCCCTTCACGCCATAGACGATCTGTGCGCCGGCACGCTGGAGCTCTTCGGCGCGTAGCAGATTGCGCGCTTCGTCGAAGCGGGCCTTGAGTTCCACCAGCACGGTGACCGCCTTGCCGTTTTCCGCGGCGCGGATCAGGGCGTCAATGATGCGGGACTGCCGCGCCGTGCGGTAGAGGACCTGCTTGATGGAGACCACGTGCGGGTCATCGGCGGCCTCCTCAATGAAGCGCATGACCGGCTCGAAGCTCTCATAGGGGTGGTGCAGCAGCACGTCGCGGCGTCCGACCGCTTCGAAGATGGAGTCGCCCTGCTCGATGTCCGGTGAGGGCTGCGATGGCCAATCTTCATCGCGCAGGTGGTCGAAGCCCGGCGTGAAGGCAAGGTCCATGAAGCCGGAAAGAGCCAGTGGTCCGGCGATGCGGTAGGTACTTTCGGACGGAGCGCCGCAGACCTCTTGGATCACCTTCGCCAAGTCGCGCGGCAAGCTGGCCGGAAGTTCCAGGCGCACGGTGTCGGAGAGCTTTCGCGCCGCGAGCACTTCTTCCATTTCACCGGCGAGGTCAGCGGCGTCATCCTCTTGCACGGCGATGTCGCCATTGCGCGTGACACGGAAGCAGGCGGTGGCCTCGACATCCTCGCCGGGGAACAACTCGCCGGCATGGCGGGCCACCACGTCCTCGATCAAGACGAACGAGACCCCTTCGGCATCGCCCACGGAAACGCGGCGTCCGAGGCCATCGGGAACCGGAATCAGCGCGTGACGGATCGCGCCGGTCTCGCTGTCAGCGATGCGACAGGCGACGATCAATTGCAGCGCGGGCACCAACGGAGGCTCCTCGCCCGCGACCACGGCCAGCGGCGTGAGCAGCGGGGAAATCGAATCGTGGAAAGCCTCGGCGACCTTGTTCGACTGCGCCGGGGAAAGATTCTTCGTTTCTAACAGCCGGATGCCGGCTTCATGCAGGGCGGGACACAGGACCTTGGTGAACAGCCCGTATTGATCCTCGATCATCCGCTGCATCCGCTTGCGGATCTCGGTGAGCTGTTGGACCGGCGTGAGGCCGGAAGGGTCGGGGCTTTTCCGGCCGCTACGTCGCAGCAGGATCAGGCTGCCCACCCGGACTTGGAAGAACTCATCGAGGTTCGAGGCGGTGATCGCGAGGAATTTCACCCGCTCTAACAGCGGGAGGTCGCCGCGCAGCGCCTCGTTCAGCACGCGCTGGTTGAATTCCAGCCAGGACAGCTCGCGATTGATGAAAGGAATCGACATGGGAAATTTCTGTTAGCCTGCGTCATCGATCACGACCTCGAGCCCGAAGACCTGCTCGAACAAGTCCGCCTTCGACGCCATCGCGAGCCGCTCCACCGCGGCGTCGTGCAGGCCGGGCAGTGAGAGCCGCAGGCGGCGGTCGTCGCGGCGGACGATGATTTCGTGCACCCGCTGGTCGTGGGTCCGCTCCAAGGCATCGGCGACGCGGAGCAGGGCGGACAATTTTGCGACGCGGATGCGATCAACGGTGTCGAGGTCGCGGTAGTTCGGGTGATCAATGCGCGGTCCGGAGTGGCGGTGGTAGCGGGAGATCATCGCGATCATGTTGATGTCCAGCCGGTCGAGCCCGAAGATCTCGCTGTTGAGGATGATGTATTCCGAATGCTTGTGGTGGGCACGCGGGCTGACGAAGGTGCCGACCTCGTGGAGGATTGCGGCGACCTGTAGCAGCATGGCATCGTGCTTGGTCATGCCATGGAGATCCGGCAGCTCGGTGAAAAGATGATGGCAGATTTTTGCCACGTGCTCGCCGTGGCGAGGGTCGGATTGGTAGCGCAGCGCGAGGATTCGGGCGGAGCGCAGCACTTCCTGATCCAACGTGCCGGCGAGACTGCCGGAGACCAGCAGATCTAGCAGGATGCCCTGCTCGTAGTCACTCGCAGGGACGTGGAGTTCCTTCAGGCCGAAGGTTTCGGCGATGGCGAGGTTGGTTTCCAATGCAGGCAGTAGCGCCTCGGCGGTCTGATAGTCGATCTGGTAGCGATTGACCAAATCCAGCTCGCTCATCTGCGAAGCCTCCACCGAAAGCTTCTGCAGCGCCTTGGTGGAAACGGCCGTGCCGGCGGCGCCTCTCGTGAGCTGGCGGGCGATCTGTTGGATCTCGTAGCCGATGACCACCAGCCCTTCGAGCTCGATATCGTGGTAATCGAAGCGCATCTGGGCGAGGTTTCCCGAGGTGTGCTCGCGGATCACGCGGAGCATTGAGGGGCCCTCAGCGTGGGAGGCGTCGGTCGCCTCGCGGGTGCGGTGGGTGCCGAGCCGGTAGCTGGTGTAGCGCGTGATCGCCCCGTCTTGGAAGAGGAGTGAGCGGGTATTGCCGGGGCCGACGTGGACCACCAGCGCACAGCGGCGCTTCATCGCCGGCGTGTCCTTCAGGCGGCGGCGGGTTTTCAGATAGATCAGGCGCGTCATCTCGCCGTCATCGATCGGATTGATCGAGAGCCCGCAGGCGATGCGGATGCGATTGAGGAAAATATCGTGGTTGGTGGCCTCGATCAGGATGTTGGTGGCGACTGCGCGGGTGACTTGGCGGCCGTCGGCCCCATATTCGGCCAGCGCGCTCTGATAGTCGTGGAGGATTTCGACGATGCGCTCGGTGGTTTCCGCGCTGACTTTCCCGTGGCGGAAGACGTCGCGGGCGAGGGGAGCCGGTTGTTCGAGGAAATCGACCGCCTTGTGGGTGCCGTCCGGCTGGGTTTCCGCGACCATCATCGACACGGAACTCGCTCCGACGTGGATCGCGGTGACAAGCGAACCGGTGGCGTCGGAAACGGGCGTGGCAGGCATCGCCCGAAGACAGCGCGGGAACCCCCGGCTTTCAATGACGAATGTGTGACGGAGCTTGCCCGGAATGAGTCCATGCTTGCCAGTGCGGGCACTCGGCCGGAACAATGAGGCCGATGAAAATCGGCGACGCGCTGAAACGCTACCGGGTGAAGCCCGGCGAAAAGGTGGATCTTTCATCCATCGATGCAGGGGACTTCTCGCTTTTCGCCGAAGGTGGCAAGGGGGGCTCGCTGGAAGTCTTCGATCAGCTGCGCGATGAACTCCAGTCGCTCCAGAAGGTCCTCTACGCGCAGAACAAGCACCGCATCCTCATCGTGCTGCAGGCCATGGATACCGGTGGCAAGGACGGCTGCGTGAAGCATGTCTTTTCCCGCGTCGATCCGCAGGGGGTGAACGTGAAGGCGTTCAAGAAACCGAGCGAGGAGGAGCTGGCGCACGATTTCCTGTGGCGCGTCCACCAGCATGTGCCGGGCAATGGGCAGATCGTCATTTTCAACCGGAGCCACTACGAGGATATCCTCGCGGTGCGGGTGAAGAAGCTCTTCGGCGACGAAGTCTGGAAGCGCCGCTACCGCCACGTGATCGAGTTCGAGCGTATGCTGGCGGAGGAGGGGACCGTGATCATCAAGATGTTCCTCCACATTTCGAAGGATGAGCAGAAGCGCCGGCTGGAGTCGCGTCTCGCCAACCCGGCGAAGTACTGGAAATTCAATCCGGATGACCTCTCAGACCGCGCCCGCTGGGATGAATTCCAGAAGGCTTACGAGGATCTCATCGAGAAAACCTCCACCGAGCAGGCACCGTGGTTCATCATTCCCGGAAACCGCAAGTGGTATCGCAATCTCATCGTGGCACGGATCATGGTGGATGTGCTGCGTGGCCTGAAGATGAACTTCCCGACCGTGAATTGGGACCCGAAGTCGGTGGTCATCGAGTGACATGAAGCGCCGCTCCTTTTCGCATCTTGCCTTTGCCTGCCTGCTCGCGGCCTGCGGAGGCGGGATGAAGCCCAAGCCGCCGCCGGCAGAGGAGGAACCCGATCCTTATCGCCCGGTGATGGCGAACCGGATCAATGCCGTGCTGTACTCGAAACGGTCCAAGGAGCAGATGCTGCTCGATCTAGGGGCCTTGGGTGTTTCGGTGGGGATGAAGTTCGTTGACTTCAAGGGGGAGAGCAAAATCGACGACTGGTTCGGCGAGGAGTCGGAATTCCTGCCGACGCGCTACACGTCGCTCACTTGCGGCCTTTCCCCGGTGGTGAGCTCCGAGGGCAAGATCATCGGTCTCTATCGGAACCGGAAGATGATCGACGGGAAGATGCACGAGGAGATGGTGCTCCAGCAGGAGAACTGATGTTTGTGACGGATTGTCGGCTCTCCGGCGTTATGTATGGTGGGGGAGATGAACCGGACACCCGGACATGCCAGAAAGAGGAAGATCAGGCGACGGCTTGGAATCGCCGGTGCTGTTCTCGGCGTGCTGGGACTTGTGTCGTGCAGTCTGACGACTCGGTTGGTCTCTGAAGCGATTGTCCAACCAACCCGCAAGGGGGTGGCGGCACCGGTGCCGCAGGATCTGGCTGCGCGGACGTTCGTCCTGCCGGACAAGGTGCCGATGCGCGTCTGGGAAGCCCGGCCGAACGAGGTGCCGAGGGCGGCGATCCTGGTGCTCCACGGCGTGTCCGATTCGAAGGCCAGCCAGGTGGAAACGCTGCGTTTCCTCGCCCGCCGCGGCGTATATGCCATGGCTCCGGATTTCCGCGCGCATGGCGATAGTGGCGGAAAGTTCGCCACCTATGGCTATCTCGAGAAAAAGGATCTGACCCTGCTGCGACGGGCCATTGAAAAGGAGTTTCCCGGCATTCCTGTCGGGCTGTGGGGCACCTCTTATGGAGGTGCGGTCGCCTTGCAGGCGATGGGCGCCGACAAGGGGTTCGATTTCGGCATCATCGAAAGCACCTTCGCCGATCTACGGGAGGTCGCACGGGATCAGGTCACGATGCGAACCACGCTGCCGGTCAGCGGGCTCGGCCCGTATTTCATCAACGAAGCTGGCAAGCTGGCTTCCTTCGATCCCGGCGCGGTAGCGCCGGAGCGGGCGATCGAGAACGTCCAGGCTCCCGTGCTTCACCTGCATGGCGAAGCGGACGAATTGATCCCGATCTCCCAAGGCTGGCGCATCGCCAGCCATGCGAAAAAAGGTCCCAACTACCGGTTCGTCCCGATTGCCCGCGGCACGCACTATCATTTGCGAGCCGGTGATCCGGGGAAATACGGCCGCGAGGTGAATGCGTTTTTGGACCGGATGATTCCGGCCGGGCCTTGAACGCTGAATCACGTCCGGGTGAAGGTGTGGTTTCTTTGGTGTTGGCTTGTTGCTAGATACGGCTTGTGGACAAGGTTTCCATTCTTCCCGAGGCGAGGCCGTGCTTCATGATAGAGCTGCGTGATGGAGTGTTCAGAAATCAAGGGATCCGTTAGTTCGCAGAATCGGAGTCCGCTGTGGTCATGAATTGCGGTTGTGGGATCTACTCGATTCGTTCTTACTCCAATCTGTTGCCGTTTGTGTAACTTTCGGTAACTATCGGAATTCATGATCTCGATAAGCCGATATCTTCTGGTCGCTTTCATCTCCTCCTTCCTTTTCATGTCCTGCCAACCCCACGGGAAACTCGTTGCCACTTGGCCAGGTTCGGAAGATCTCGCGCATGAGAACCACGCGGGTCGGAACCGTCTGTTTACCGGCACGGCACCGCGCCGAAAGCTTCTCTGGAGCAAGAAGGGCGCTGGCCGGATCGAGATGCTGGATCTGGCCCATCCTGAAGAGGGTTTCCGGGTGGTTTTTGAGCGCTCGGTGGCGCCGGAAGGGGATCGTGACGGCTTTGTTCCGGTGGGTCTGGATGTGATTTCCGATCCGGAAAAATCCGGCCGGACCCTTCTCTACGCGGCAAACGCCGGCGTGAGGCGAAGCGGAGGAGGGAAGGTCTCGGTCTTTGAGATCGGGAAGGACCCGCTCACCGGGAATGCAAAGCTCACGCTGCTGTGGGAAACTCCGCGCAGCTCTCTTCTCCCGAAGATCAATGGCCTCACCGTGGCGCGGGACGGCACCATCTACGCGAGTAACTTCGGCTTGAGTCCCTTCGTTCGCGACGCCCCTCAGGTTGGGGCGGCTGAAGGTGAAACAAAAGGGAGAGTAAACACCGTGGTTTGCTTCCGCCCGAAATCCGCAGGAGGAGACGGCGAGTGGAAAATCGTTGCCCGAGGGTTGGCCGGAGCCAACGGGCTGGCACTGACGCCGGACGAGCGGCATTTGCTCGTTTGCTCTTACCACACCAAAAAGGTTCATGCCTTCAACCGCGACCCGGCGACTGGCGAGCTCCTCGGGCTTGGCCCGGAGGCACGTTCTGGCCTTGCCTTCCACCCGGATAACCTGAAAGCCGCCGGCAACCATGAGTTCACCGTGGCGGGACAGCGGAATACATTTCTAGTAGGCCTACAGTTGTTCTTCGGGCTCCCAGTCGGGGCCGGTGGAGGTGAGCGTTTCCGTTGGGAGCCCGGTGGTGAGTCGCGACAGATGACCGACTATACCCCGTGGCTCAAGACCGACCGCCATGCGCCGTCCACCGTGATCGAGATAGAGGGGAAGATCCATGTTGGCCATATCGTCTCCCCGGGGGTTCGAGTTTTTGATCTTCCCCCGCGATGAAAGAAGAAACCGGGAAACCTGCGAAACGAGTTTCCGTTCTGCGCCGTTGGCCGGCTCCGGCGAGCACGGGCTCATTGTTTACGGTTCTCTTTATTTATGCATGCAGCAAGCCGCCGGAAATGCCGGTCGTGGATGGCGGACAACTTCAGATCAGCCGTTCCGAGGTCAGCCTGAACCGGGGCTCGGCCTCCTTCGAAGAAACCCTGCAGATCATTTGGTTCGGTTCCGCTTGCCACGAACTCCGGTTGGGCGATCTGAGCATCGTCACGGATCCTTTCGTGACCAACGGCACTATTATTGGCTCGGTGAAATCGGATCCCGAGCGAGTGGGCGAGACCTTAGGCAAGCTCAAGCCGCCTGCGGTTGTGCTGGTAAACCACTCCCATAGCGATCACCTGGTCGATGCCCACGAGGCCATGACCTCGCCGTCTTGGAAAGACCGCAAGGTCCCGCTGTGGGGCGGGGCAACTTGCAAGAACATCCTCGCAGGCTGGAAGGATATCGATGACCGCTGTCATCCGGTCCCCGGCAGCGGTAGCACCTTCATCGACTGGAACTCTGATCGCCCTGACATGCCCGAGGGCTATAAGCTGAAGGTCACCGCCTATGCCGGCGTCCATTCCCCACATATCGGATGCTCGACGGTCCTGTTCGATGGCAAGGTGGACGCGCCGCTCCCGGAGCCGCCGAAGACCGTTGGCGACTATAAGCTCGGCGAGGTTTTCAACTACCTCGTGGAGATGAGCAACGAGAGGACCACCTTTAAAGTCTTCCTGCTGGGCGGCCCCGGCCAAGGCTCCGTGCTGCCGGGAGATGTCGCCCCGGTGGACGTGGTCATCCTGCCTTCTCCGGGGGCGGAAAAGATTCCGGGCTATCCTCAGGACCATCTCGCCAAGCTGCGGCCGCGGCACATTATCATCAATCACTTCAACAACTTCTTCGCCGACGACCGCAAGAAGGACGAGGCAGACGGACGAAAGAAAGACGACCCGGAAACCCAGGCGTCGCTCCTCCGCTTGGACCTTGCTAAGCTCCAATATCTCTCACGGAAGATCCAAGAGTCGGTCGCTGCGAAGGATGGACCGAACGGGAACTTCGAATGTCTTCACATCCCCGCGATCTCCGTCATGAAGGACGACGGAGGTGCAAGGAACGTCATTCTGATCGACCCGTCCCGGCCTCTCACATCGGCATCGGGAACGCGCGATTGAAGGCGAAGACCTTGTCGCGGATGGCGTGCAGCTTGGCCTCGTCACCGATCGCGCCCAGCGCTTCGGCGATGAAGTCGGCGACTTGCTCGACGTCCTTTTCCTTCATGCCGCGGGTGGTGACGGCCGGGGTGCCGATGCGAATGCCGCTCGGCTTCATCGGAGTGCCGGTGTCGAAGGGGATCGAGTTCTTGTTGACCGTGATGCCGGCTTCATCGAGCGCATGCGAGGCGTCCGAACCATTGAGGCCCTTCGAACGAAGGTCGACCATCATCACGTGGTTGTCGGTGCCGCCGGAAACGATCCGGAAGCCGTGGCTTGCGAGGCGCGCGGCGAGGGCCTGCGAGTTCTTCACGATCTGCTCCTGATAGGCGCGGAAGTCCGGCTTGAGCGCCTCGCCGAAGCAGACGGCCTTGGCTGCGATGACGTGCATCAGCGGACCGCCCTGGATGCCCGGGAAGACCTGAGCATCGATCTTCTTCGCGAACTCTTCCTTGCACAGGATGATGCCGCCGCGCGGACCGCGGAGGGACTTGTGGGTGGTGGAGGTGACGAAGTCGGCGTGCGGCACGGGATTCGGGTGCACGCCCGCGGCGACGAGGCCGGCGATGTGCGCCATGTCCACGAAGAGATAGGCACCCACTTCGCGAGCGATTTGCGCCATGCGCTCGAAATCGATCACGCGTGAGTAAGCGCTGGCACCGCAGGTGATGAGGGCTGGCTTCACTTCGCGGGCAAGTTCGGCGAGGTGATCGTAGTCGATCCGCTCGTCGTCCTTGCTCACGCCGTAGTGGGTCACGTCGTAAAACTTGCCGGAGAAATTCGCCTTGTGGCCGTGGGTGAGGTGGCCGCCGTGCGACAGGTCCATGGTGAGGATCTTGTCGCCGGGCTTCAGCACGGAGAAATAAACGGCGGTATTTGCCTGCGAGCCGGAGTGCGCCTGAACGTTGGCGTGCTCGGCACCGAAGATCTGCTTGGCGCGGTCGATCGCGAGCTGCTCGACGACATCGACGTTTTCGCAGCCACCATACCAGCGCTTGCCGGGGTAACCTTCGGCATACTTGTTGGTGAGCACGGAGCCCTGCGCCTCCATGACGGCGGGGGAGGCGAAGTTTTCGGAAGCGATCAGCTCGATGTTGTTCCGCTGGCGCTTTTCCTCGGCGACGATGGCAGCGTAGAGTTGGGGATCGGTTTCAGCGATGCGGGAGCCGGAGGACTTGCAGACGCGGACCTGGTGGCGGCCGCCTTCGAAAGCGGTGGCGAGGAAGGCATCGGTCATCGCCGTGGCGGTGGCGGTGTCGATCGTCTTGCCGCCGAGGCAGAGGACATTCGCGTCGTTGTGCTGGCGAGTGGTCGTCGCTTCCTCGACCGTGCGGACATTGGCCGCGCGGACGTGGCGGTGGCGATTGGCAGCGATCGAGACGCCGACGCCAGAGGTGCAGCAAAGCACGCCGAAATCCTGGGTGCCGTCCGAAACCGAGCGGCCGACGAGATTGGCGAAATCAGCATAATCGACCGACTCGTGACCGTGTGTGCCGAAATCGGTGACCTCATGGCCGGCGGCCTTGAGGTGGGCGACGAGGGCATCCTTGAGGTCAACTCCGCCGTGATCGGCGCCGAGGGCAATACGCAGGGACTTCTGGCTCATAGGGAATGGCTTGGGGCGCGAGGGAAATGGACCGTGAAGACGGGAAATGCAACCCCCGAGAGAACCAGAATCCCGCCCGTGACCGGATCATGCGCCAGATGACGCGGAAAGGGCCAAAGGAAGGCCCGGTGCAGGGCGGCCATTCCAAAATCCCCGGTGTCATGCCTGCCTTTCTTGGCGCTTGGCACTCCCGCCGGACGACTCCACCTTCCGCCCGTGATTCCGCCGACCTGCCGCGACCGCGTCATTTCTCCCTCCCTGCTTGCCGCCGACTTTTCCCGCATCCGCGAGGAAGTGACCCGAGCCATCCATTCCGGGGCCGATTGGCTCCATCTGGACGTGATGGACGGCCACTTCGTGGACAATATTTCCTTCGGCCCCGCGGTGGTTCAGGCGGTCCATGAAACAAACGACATCTACCTGGACGTCCACCTGATGGTCTCGCGGCCGGACCATTTCCTGCCGCGTTTCATTGCGGCTGGGTCCGATCTGATCACGGTTCATATCGAGGCGGACCACGATGTCGCCGCGACCCTGCGTGCGATCCGCCACGCAGGCTGCAAAGCGGGTCTGGCGCTGAATCCGGCAACCCCCTTTGAGGACGTGGTTCCGCACTTGGGGCACATCGACCTGCTGCTGTGCATGACCGTGGTGCCGGGCTTCGGTGGGCAGGCTTTTATGGCCGATGTGCTGCCGAAGATCGAAATGGCGGCGAAATGGCGGGACGAGCGTGGCCTCGGTTACCACATCGAGGTGGACGGCGGGATCGACGCCCTGACGGCGGCCCGCTGTGCGAAAGCGGGGGCGAATGTGATGGTCGCCGGCTCGTCCACCTTCCGCGCGCCGGACATGGCGCTGGCCGTGAAGGAAATCCGCGAAGCCTGATACGGACGAATTTTCCGCGCGGCGGCGCTTTTATCGTGTCCATTAGCCCCATGAAACCCGTTGTCGCCACTGCTATCGCCCTGCTGAGTTTCGCCGCCGGCTGGGTGCTCAAGCCCACCCCGGACGCGGCCGCCGGCGGCATGAGCACTCAAGAAGCCTCCACAAAAGGTTCAGGCAAAGGAGGTAGCGGGAGTAATGACGAGCTTCTCGACGGGAAGTCTCACGACCGCAAGTTGACGCTTCCAAAGCGCGGAGTGGCGATGGCCACCGGACCCAAGGAGCCGACCGCGGAGACCGTCTCGGCCCAGGAACGTTTTCAGGAGACCTTCGGAAATGCCGCCGACCGCGCCGAAACCGCCCGGCTGTCCCGGCTGGCTGAGGCTCTCGGCCTGAGTGATGAGCAGAAGGAGACCCTCAGGGCGCTGCTGAATATCCGCCGCGACGGATTCCGCGACCTGCAGGGCAGCAATAACGATCCGGCAGCCTCCATCCGGCAGGCCAGCATCTCCGAGAAGAACTTCATGGAGGACGTGAAGAAAGTGCTCGATCCAGAGCAGGTCGCCGCTTTCGAGAACTTCAAGCAGCGCGAAAAGGACAACGACATCGAGGCGAAGGCCCAGCGTGATGTGGCCGACCTGATCGGGCAGGTGGACCTTTCCGAGGAACAGCGCGAACAGGCGCTGGTGGTGATGCGCCAGCTGAGCGAGGCGTCGGCAGCCAAGCGTCCCGAGGGCTGGGGGCTGATGAATGAGGCCGTCGGCATGCTGGGCGGCTCCCAAGTGTCCGTTCTCGAAGACCTCGGCGGCGTGATGGACGATCCTTCCATCATGAGGGATCCACAGGCAATCCAGCGCCAGCTGCTGGAGTCGCAACGGGCCACTGCGGAGGCCCGGGTTGCCGCGCTGAAATCCATCCTCACGCCCGGGCAGCTCTCCCAATACCGCGCGAACTTGGAAACGCGCTCGGCGGTCATGGAGAATTTCACTCCGCCGCAGGTTACCCCACCGCGCTGATTCCCATGCCGCGCGTCAATGGCGAGCCGGTCGATCCCGCATTGATCGAGGATACCTTCATCCGCCTCAAGGCCGAGGCAGAGATGGCCAGTGAGGTTTCCTGCTGCGAGCGCGATGGCGAGTTCCGGGAGCGGGCCGAAGAGGAGGTCATCGACGGCATCCTGCTCGCCCAGGAAGCCGAGCGAAGCGTGCCGGAGCCCTCGGCTGACGAGGCGCGTTCGGCCTTCGAGGATACCCTGCGCGAATGGCGTCGGCACGGGGCTTCATGGGATTTGCTGGATGCCCAGCGCGAGTCGCTCCGAGCGGAGACGATTTCGCACCTGCGCATGGAGCGCTTCACCGAGAGCCTGTGGAAGGAATTGCCGGAACTTACCTACGATGACCTTCGTACTTGGTATGGCGAGAATCTCTCCCGCTTCCGCGCGCCTGCCGCGGCAAAGGTGCTGCACCTCGTCCGCTTTCCGGAGGGTTCGGACCCGTGGGATGACTACGCCGCCATGCTCGATTTCCGCCGCCGCGCGCTGGACGGCGAGGATTTCGCCGAACTGGCCGCCGCCAACACGCAGAAGAAGGGCGGCGAGACCGATCTCGGGTGGATCGATCAGCAGCGGCTGCTGAATCCCTTCGAGTCGATGCTGTTCTCCCTACGCGAAGGCGAGATCAGCCCGGTTTTTCACTACGAGCAGGCCTATCACCTCGTGAAGGTCATCGAGGCCCGCGCCGCCTCGGTGCAGCCTTTCGAGGAAGTAGCCGAGAGCATCCGCGAGGAAGTCGAGCGAGCCCGCCGTCTGCAGGTGCTGAAGGATCTCGCCGCCGGGCTCCGGGCGAAGGCGGTGATTGAGCGGGATTGAAAGGCTCGCCAAGCCCCGCCGCGGCCTTTAGCAAAGCGCTCGATGCCCAACCGCTTCTACGGCGCCTTCGATACCGAGCGTTTTTCCGGGAAAGCCGACGCCGCGGATTTCCGCACGCCCTTCCAGATCGATCGCGACCGGGTGCTGCACACGCCCGCCTTCCGGCGCTTGCAGAACAAGACGCAGGTCTTCTGGAGCGGCGAGTATGATTTCTACCGCACCCGGCTGACCCATTCGCTGGAGGTCGCCCAAATCGGCCGCTCGATCTGCCACTGGCTGCAGTCGCGGGGCGAACCGCTTTCCGAGGACTTTTTCATCGATCCCGACTTGGTGGAGGCTGCCTGCCTTTCCCACGACCTCGGCCACCCGCCCTTCGGCCACGCAGGGGAGAGGACGCTCAATCACCTGATGGCCCCTTATGGCGGTTTCGAGGGGAATGCTCAGACCCTGCGGATGCTCACCGAGCGGATCTTTTCCGCGAAGCGCACCGGCATGGATCCCAGCCGCGCCTTTCTTGACGCGGTGCTGAAATACAAGTCGCTGTGGAGCGAGCTGAAGTCCGGCGAAAAGCGGCCCGAGCACCATTTCCTCTACGATTTCCAACACGCGTGGCTCGACTGGGCGATGGCCGGCAACGACTTCCCCGCCGAGCTGACGCCAGGCAAGGAGCGCGATTCATTCAAGTCGATCGAGTGCCAGGTGATGGATTGGGCAGACGACACCGCCTACTCGCTCAATGACCTCGCCGATAGCGTGCGCGCCGGCTTCCTGCGCATCGAGCGCATCGAGGCATGGGCGGAGAAGCACGGTGAATCGGTGGGCGATGGCACTCCGCTGGGCGAACTGATCTCTTCGATCCGCAAGCGCAAGGTCGATCCCTTCGTCGGCTCGCGCATTGGCAAGTACATCCGCGCCACCACGATCACCACGGATACCAATTTCCTCAGCGGGGCGAGCAATCGCTACCGCTTCCGCCTCGTTGTCGATCCCGCGCTCAAGGCCGAGTCGAAGCTCTTCAAGAAGCTCGCCTTCGAGGTCGTGTTCCTGTCCCCACAGCTCAAGCAACTCGAGCACAAGGGGAACCATCTGCTTCACGGTCTGTGGGACGTGCTGGTGAAGCGCTACGTCACCGGCAACAACATCGATGGCCAGACTTTCCAGCTTCTCCCCGAAGACGCCGCGAGCGAGATCGAGCAGGCGGACACCGAGGAAAAGAAGGCCCGCCTCGTCTGCGACTTCCTCGCGGGAATGACGGACGGCTATGCCGCGCGCATGTACAAGCGCCTGTTCACGCCGGACTTCGGGTCGATTGGTGATTTGATTGGTTAGAGCGAGGCTTACCAATCCTTCGCCGCTTCCTCCGCATCGGCGAGTTCGCCAAAGCGGCGACCGTAGTGGTGTTTGTGGATCAGCTCGGCAGCTTTGGTGAGTTCGTCGCGATCACGGAACAGCCGTGCGCGGTGGAGATAGATATCGGCGAGATAGAGCGGCATTGGCCCACGGAGGGAGATGCGCTCGGCTTCATCCAGCAGACGGCGAGCTTCCTCGGGATGGCCGAGGAAGTGTTTCGCATGTGCGGCGGTGAGCAGGGCACGGGGGAGCTGATCAGAATGGCCAGCGTCGCGGATGCCGTCGAGGGCAGCCTGGATTTCACGTTCGAGAATGGAGGTGTCTGCAGACTCAGGAGATAAAATTGCTCGGCAGAGCGTCAACTGCGCCAGCGTCAGGTGTTCGAGGGCAACGGAGAGAAGGCCAAAACTAAATTGAGCTGCCCATTCGAGGGTTGTCGCGGCGCGAAGGGCAACTGCTGAGCAAGCGTTCAAGTAAGGGCGAAACTCTTGGAGTGCGGCATCATTTCGCGCCACACTCTTGTCGTCTTTACGCAGCCATGTTTCACGTAATAGAGAGGCTAGCATGAGTTCGCAATATCGGAAGCCCTGCAGTGAGTAGAGCAAGGGGACCTCCGGTTCGTATTCCTTCTGCATGGCTTCCGCCTGTTCGAACAGAATCCTAGCCTCCTCGCCTTCTGCGGACTCATTCCCGCCGAAGTGGTGGAGCGCGTCGGCCACGATAGTGCGCCTTGATATTCTATGAAACTCATCCCCGCTCTTGTCGGCGTACAGGATGGAGAGGCGACCGTGCTCCACCGCCTCCTCAAGTATGCCCAAAGTCAATTCCAGTGAACTCAGGCTACCGGCGGCGATGGCAGCATTTATCCAGACTTCTTGTTCAATTTGTCCTTCCATGGAAACCCGCAACGGTTCCCGGGCCTCGCTGAGACGACCGAGCGCGCTGAGGCTATAGGCGGCTTCGTTAAGCAACCACCCCTTAGCCGAGCTGGTGAGATGAGGTGAGAGGCGGTGCCAAGGTTCTTCGAAAAAGGTCGCAACGGCGCCGAGATCAGGACCTGCTGTGCCTAGTTTTTTTGTGCTGTAGGCTTCCTCTCCTCGCTGAATTCGCTCGCGGTATACATTCGCACGTGCTTCTTCGTGTCTTTCAGCGAGGCAGCCGTGGGTAACGGCTTGGTAGAGAGGGAGAAGTCCAGGAAGCGTGTCGGGCTGGTATTCGGTTGACTCGCAAAGATGGTCGAAAAGTCGGGAGTGGCCTGAACGAAATGCGTTTGGACTCACTTGTTTTAGCCTAGTGGCGAAATATTCGCGGAGAAGAGGGTGACATTCGAGATTACCGACGTTGTTCATCTCGACGAGTTTGATTTCGCTTAGGCGGGAAATGGAAATTTTCCAGTCCTTTTCCGTGGTGCCAGAGAGGACATCGGTGAGGCCGGGGATGGCTGGCTCCGAGCGAAGGGCTTTAAGACAATCGGCGGGAGCGGGCCGGTCGAAGAGACCGAGCAAGCGGAGGACGGCGAGTTGTCGCTGGGCCTGAGCGTCGCCTGCGGCGAACCATGTCTCGTAGGCTTCGATGGCTTTGAAGGCGTGGCCGTAGGGGCGGGTGGCATCATTGGAATATTCCTTGTCCGCTTCGGCTAGCTTCATGCGGTCGCGGCGGCGAATGTTGCCGTCTTCGGTGAGACGGAGGAATTGTCCGACCAAAAAGAGCGTAAGGGCGTGGCCCTTCACTTCTTCACTGGCCTGCTGCAGCTCCTCGTCCTCCGGGTCGATCACTACGTTTCCAGCGCGCTTGGCTCCGGCATGGTGAAGCAGCCGGGCGCCATCGATGGGATGGAGAAAGTCCAACTCGTGATCAATGGCGCATCTCGTGTAGTGAGAATCGAGTTCAGCCACCTTTTCGCGGGTGGTGACGATGCACAGTCCATCGTTCCGCGCGGCGAGGCCGAGAAGCAGGGCGGCCATGGCCTTGTCCTTGAGCGCGCCGTGCATGGGGCCGGGCGGATACTGGAGGGGTTCCAGTCCATCGAGCACCAGCAGGCCGCGCTGCTGGCCGATGAGCTTGGCTAGCCGCGCGGTCTTGTCTTCCGCATGACCTTTTGCGGAATCTGGATCGCCGAAGTGCTTCAGCGCTGCATCAAGGAAGAATTCGGAGGTCGCGCTGCTCTGATCCTTCGTGCCTTGGCTATAGAAGCTCCAGTCGAAGACACTCTCCGCGCCGCGCCAGTCCTTCATCGCCATCTCTGCCATCCATGTAGAGACGAGAGAGGTCTTTCCCTCGCCACCCTTGCCGCGGATGATGACGACATGGGTGCTCTTGTTTTCCCACGCCCTATCGAGCATCACGAGTTCCTTCTCACGACCGATGAGCTTGGTGGCGGTGTGACGGAGCTTGGTGGGCGGGATATCGATTCGTTGCTCCAGCGCGGGAAGGATCGTGACGAGATCGCGCAAGACGGCGGAACTGAGACGCTCGGGATTGAGAAATTGACCACGGTCCCGGCAAAGGTCGCTGATTCGGCGATAGTGCCTTTGTTGGGCTCGTTCCTGTTCGGGATCGTGGACGAAACGATCTTCCCGCGGGCAACTGCAAGGAGTGGGCGGTTCGCCGCGGGACGAGAAGTCGGAGGGGCAATAGAAGAAAATGGGGCGCTGGTGGTAAAGCGCCAGATAGGCCTCCCACTGGGTGTAGGAGAAGCCGGGGTCAGGCTGGGACAGCAGGCCGGCCAACGCGGGCAGTCGCTCGGCGAGATCGGGATAGTTTTTCTTCAGGGCATCGACAGCCAAGGGCTTGGGGCATTCGCCGGTGGCCTTTCCAATGAGGTGGATTACTCCGTCGCATGCCCGGATGTAGGTATCGAGCTTCCCGAGTGTGGTATCGTCGAGTACGCCGAAGTCCTCCTGCACCGCGACATCAAGCGTGGGCCGTTTGAGGTCGTCGGCGAGGAGGCGGCGGTAGGACTCGAATTCACTGCTGACGGCGGAAAGGAAGAGCTTCTTGTTCACGCGGGAAGGGAGCGATGGTCGCGAAGCTTCCAGAGATTGGTGCGGGTGGCGAGAATTTCGCGAGGAACCGGATGATAGATAGTTAGGGTCGATTTCACCGGAAAGGTTCTCACGGCGTCCGAGGGCGGCGCGGAACGAAAGAGCGACTCCGAAAACCAAGATTAGGCAAACCAGACCAAGGCTTGACCCGGGGTCTGAATTCCGTTCATCTGAACACATATTGTGCCTGCCGCTCCTGCCAAAGTCCTCGTCCAGACGCCGCTTGATGCGCTGAAGAAGCACTTCGGCCATAGCGGCTTCCTCGATGGCCAGGACCGGGTGATCGAGCAGATCACCAGCGGTCTCGATGGCTTGGTGGTGATGCCCACTGGCGGTGGCAAGTCGCTGTGCTACCAGCTTCCCGCGCTGTGCTTCGAGGGCGTCACGCTCGTCGTTTCGCCGCTGATCGCGCTGATGAAGGATCAGGTGGATGCCTTGGTCGGGAAAGGCATCCCCGCGACGCTGATCAATTCCACCGTGCCGTGGGAGGAGCAGAAGGAGCGGCTGGACGGCATGCGGACCGGCAAATGGAAGCTCGTCTATGTCGCGCCGGAGCGCTTTCGCGCGGAGTCTTTCCTGACGGCACTCAAGGGCGTGGAGGTCTCGCTGTTCGCAGTTGATGAAGCGCACTGCCTCAGCCAATGGGGGCACGATTTCCGGCCGGACTACATGCGGCTCGGCAAGGCACTTGACAAGATCGGGCGCCCGCAATGCGTGGCGCTGACGGCCACCGCCACGCCAGTTGTCAGGGCGGACATCCTCGAGGTGCTGAAGCTGCGCGAGCCGTTCGAGGTGGTGAGCGGGTTCTCGCGGCCGAACCTTTCGCTCGCCATCACGCCGGTCGAAAAGAAGCAGCAGAAATACGACCGCATCCGCGACATCATCGGCGCGCACAAGACTGGCATTATCTATTGCGCCACGCGCAAGAAGGTCGAGGAAGTCGCCGAGGTGCTGGCGTCGTGGCGGCTCAAGTCCGTCGCCTACCACGGCGGCATGAGCGATGCCGAGCGGAACGACGCGCAGAACATCTTCCTCGCGAAGAAGGCCGACGTGGCCGTGGCGACGAATGCCTTCGGCATGGGCATCGACCGCTCCGACGTGCGCTTCGTGATTCACTTCGAGGTGCCCGGCAGCGTGGAGGCCTACTATCAGGAAGCGGGACGTGCCGGTCGTGATGGCGAGGCCGCCGCGTGCGAGCTGCTCTTCAACTACGCCGACACCCGCACCCAGGAGTTTTTCATCGACGGTGCCAACCCCGGTGCCCAGACGATCCGGCAGGTCTACCAGTATCTCCTCAATACCGCTGACAAGGAGTACGAGATCCATCGTAGCATCGAGGACATCACCGAAGGAGCCGATGTGAAGAACTCGATGTCGGTCAGCAGTGCGCTCGCCACGCTCGCCCGTGCCGGCTACATCGAACGCTTCGATGTTCCCGGCAAGCGCATGCGCGGCACCCGCCTGAAGAAGCCGGATGTCTTCGCCCGCGCGCTGGAGATCGATGAAGCCGCGCTGGAGGAAAAGGACCGCCGCGACCGGGACAAGCTGAAGTCGATGGTGGAGCTCTGCTACTCCCGGGTCTGTCGCCAGCAGTGGATCCTCGGCTACTTCGGCGAGGACGATGCCGAAACCTGCGGCACCTGCGACATCTGCCGCAGTGGAGAAAACCACGAGCAACGCGCGCCGAATGCGGAGGAAGAATTGATCGTGAGAAAGGCGCTCAGCGGTGTCGCCCGCATGTCGCGGAAGTCGGACCACGGCTGGGAAGGGAAGTTCGGCCGCGGCAAGATCGTGCAGATGCTCTGCGGCAGCCGCTCCCAGGAAATCCTTTCAGGTGGCCTCGACCAGCTCAGCACCTACGGCATCCTGAAGACCCAAGGCACCGGTTATCTCAATGCCCTCTTCCGCGCGATGGGAGAAGTTGGATTGGTGCGCGTGGATGCCGGTGAATACCCGCTGCTCACGCTGACCGACCTTGGCGAAAAGGTCATGCGCGGCACCGCGAAGTATCGCCTCGCCTGGCCGCCACCGGCCCCATCCGGTCATGTCGAGTCGCTCGACGACCAAGGCTTCGATGGCAAGCTCTACGCGGAGCTGCGCGACCTGCGCGCCCGCATTGCCAAGCGAGAGGACGTCCCGCCCTATGTCATCTTCAGCAACAAGACGCTCGAAGCGCTGTGTCGTTACCGCCCGAAGAATATCCAGGAAGGCCTTGCTGTTCCGGGGATCGGCGAGTCGAAGGCGCAGCGGTATTTGCCGGTGTTTCTGGAGCTCTTGAAGGAGTGGAAGTAAGTCGTCTGTCCGGATCCTTCAGTGGGTGATCTCCATCTGATAGCGAGCCACAAAGTAAGGCCCCACCTGCCGCTCGCTGTGTTTTACAAATCCGCGCTTTTCATAGACCGCACAGAGCTTCGGACGGGAGGCTTCGCAGTCGAGGCGCAAGAAGTGCCGGCCTGAAGCAATAGTGGCGTCCCGGGCGAACCCGATCATCGCATCCATCACCTTGCTGCCGGCGTGGTGGCGTCGCACCGCAATGCGGTGAAGATAGATCGCTTCGCGCTGCGGGAGATCGGGCCAGAAGAGCGCGTCTTCGTCCTGCATCTTGAAGACGCCGGCCGCCTCATCGCCAACCCACACGAGATAAAAGAGTCCGTCGGTCACGTCCGTTGCCACGGCTTCGGGCGCGAGTTCACCGGCCTTCCATAGTGGCTCGCCCCGCTCGGCCAACCACTCCGCCGCTTCCGTCAGGATCGCGGAAACAACCCTGGCTTCAGCGGGCAATGCCCGGCGGATGACGGGTGCGCATGGCGCATCTGCCGTCAGCTCGGAGAGACGCTTGCGTTGCTTGCCCTCTCCGTCGAAGTTCGCCGGATGGAGCCAGCGTTGGAATGCTTCGCGGCGTGATGGCCATTCCTTGTCGATGATGGAAAACCACGCCGTGTCGCGGTTGCGGCCCTTCATGATGATCGCTTGGCGGAAGATGCCTTCGAAGGTGAAGCCGAGCCGCTGCGCCGCGGCGCGCGAGGGCGCATTGAGCGCATCGCACTTCCATTCGTAACGGCGGTAGCCGAGGTCGAAGGCCCGCTTCATCATCAGGAACATCGCCTCGGTCGCTGCGGTGGTGCCTTGAAGAAGTGGTGAGTAAGCGATGTGGCCGACTTCGATCGAGCCAGCACGCGGATCGATGCGAAGGTAGCTCGCGACGCCGATAGCCCGTTCGCTGGATTGATCGATGATGGCGAAGAAGAGCGGATCGATTTTGCGACTCACATCCTCGACCCAATCTCGATAGACTTCCTCCGAGTCGAAGGGACCATAGCCGAGGTAGGTCCACATTCGCTCGTTTGCGTCGAGTGAGTTGGCGGCATGGAGAGAGGCTGCGTGCCGTTCCGCATCCAGTTTTTCCAAACGGCAGAAACGGCCTTCCATCGGTTCAGCCGAAGGAAGCGGCGGCGGAGTCCAATCGGTCACGGGAAAACCGACAGGCTGGCCGAGGGGATTCAGGTCGTGTGAAGTGGGCGTGCTCACGAACGCCTGATCCTTGAATAGACTCGCGTGTCTCGCAAGCCGCCGGATAGGTTTCGCCGGTCGTTCCGCAGGATGCCTTCGAGCTCGAAGCCAGCCCGTTCCGCGAGCTTCCAACTCGCGATATTGAGGGTGTCCGTCGTGAGAAAGACCCGAGTGGCTCCCAGCTTGTCGAGGGCATGATCGGCCAAGGCGCGCACACCTTCCGTCATCAGTCCTCTGCCGGAAAAACTACTACGTACCCAGTAGCCGATCTCGAAGTGACGGAGATCCCAATCCGAATCGTGCAGCCCGCTGCCGCCAATGAGAGTGCCGCCGTCCTTGAGAAAGAAGAAGGCCATCAAGTCCTCGTTGCGCAGAAATCGTTTATGCGCGCGGCAGCACGAGTCCTCGGAATCTTCCGGTGCGGGTGGAGGTGTCACCCAGCCGAGCCAAGGGGAAAGTTCCACCAGCGATTCCGTAATCGCCGCATGAAACACCGCGCCATCACCCGGTCGTGCGACACGAATGATCAGGCGCTCGCTTTCGATTTGTTCGGGAAGGGTCGACTGCATGGAGGCGACGCCACCCTACAATCGCTGAGTACCGAAGCAATGTCACGCATCGGGAACCTCCGCGCCGTGATCGAGCCAGAGGCGGAATTGCTTCGTGAACTCCTCGTGGGTGAGAGGCGGGAGCGTGCGGCCATCGCCGGGGTCCCAGCCCCAGAGGACCAGCTTGTCTTGGTCGACATGGTGGAAGAGTTGCTCGAGGGTCTTGCCGCCGTTCTTTTTCGGGTCCTTGAGCTGGGCGGCGAGTTCGGCGGCGGACTTGCCCTCGAAGACCATCGGCATATCGCGCGGTGGCAGGTGCCAATTCGGATTGCCGGGCGGCATGTTGTTGCCCGGCAGGTTCGCATGCTGGTGGCAGTTGGCGCACTTGAGAGCGAAGATGCCTTTGCCTTCGGGGCCGTTGGTAACGTTCTGGTCGTGCGGACGACTTTCGTCGCCTTGCAGCGGAGCATTGCCAGCGGGATGGCAGTTCATGCAGCGCGGGTGCATCAGCACCTTGTAGACTTCGCGGAAGGCGGCCTTGGATACGGCGGGGTCCTTGGCTTTGGTCTTGGTCTCGTCCTGACCGAAGGCGTGGAAAGTGAATCCGGCGAAGGCCAAGGCACCGGTGCCGCAGATTGTGGCAATCATGTTTGTCTTCATGGAAAGGGGGACCGGGATGGATAAATGGATGGGATGTTTTGAACCGGGATGAACGGGGTGGGTGATGTCTTTTAAGATCCTATTCATCCCATCCATCAGGGTTCTGATTTCAGGAGAGACGGCGGAGTGGCAGCTCGCGGATGCGCTTGCCGGTGGCTGCGGCGATGGCGTTGCAGACGGCGGCGGCGAGGGGCGGGACGCTGCACTCGCCGGCTCCGCCCATCTTCTCCGTGCTGGGCACGATGTGGGTCTCGATGAGCGGGCTCTCGTGCATGCGCGCCACCTGGTAGTCGTGGAAGTTGCGCTGCTTGACCTCGCCTTTCTCCAGGGTGATCTCGCTGTGAAGCACGGCACCGAGGCCGAAGACGATGCCGGATTCCATCTGGGCCTTCACGCCTTCGGGATTCACGGCGAGGCCGCAATCGATGGCGCAGGTGACCTTGTGGACCTTGGGAACGCCATCCTTGGAGACGGATACTTCGGCAACTTCGGCAACGGTGCTGCCGAAGCTTTCATGCACGGCGATGCCGTGGAAATGGCCCTCGGGCAGAGGTTTGCCCCATCCGGATTTCTCGGCGGCGAGATTGAGGGCGGCGAGGTGGCGGGGGTGATCCTTGAGCAAAGCGCGGCGATATTCCACGGGATCCTTGCCTGCAGCATGGGCGAGCTCGTCGATGAGGCTCTCCATGACGAAGCCGGTGTGGGTGTGCCCGACCGACCGCCACCAGAGCACCGTAATGGGATGCTTCGGCGAATGAAGATCGACGCGGTGGTTCGGAACGGACTTGAGGTAGGGCGAATCCGAAACGCCCTCGACCGATGTCGCATCGATGCCGTTCTTCACCATCGCTGCTTCAAAGGGCGATCCGGCGAGGATGGACTGGCCGACGAGCGTGTGCTTCCAGCCAACCGGCATGCCGCTTTCATCGAGCATGATCGAAGCG